>Ga0208030_1001152_pt1 | contig 16055 bp, 32 predicted proteins | sample MalvirDeepMed_M9_FD_184246 | JGI IMG/M metagenome (GOLD analysis project Ga0208030, IMG submission 184246) | Marine viral communities from the Global Malaspina Expedition - Malaspina viral metaG DeepMed_M9 (SPAdes) (version 2) | ecosystem: Environmental > Aquatic > Marine > Oceanic | place...
GCTTAAAGAGGGACGGATGCCGCTCAAGAATCTTGGCGACTATTACGCATATATGAAAGTCATGTATAGAAACCTGCAAGAGATAGGTGAATCAACGGCCAGACTCGGTGCTCAGGATACGGTTCTAGCTGCAACTGGTAGTGTTGCTGAAGCTAATTTGGCTGGCTTAGAGACCCTGAACTTTGGCAGGCACGGGGCCGATCCATTAGTGAATGCCATTACTTCCATGATACCGTTTATGTCTGGTCAGATTACTGGGACCGACGCCTTTGTACGAAGCTGGACGGGCTCTCCCGATGCTATAGGGAAACACGCAGTAGATCCTAACATGACCGACGAAGCTGCCAACGCACTCAAATTCCGCATGTTGAACCGTGCCGCGTTTGCGGCCATGTCGCTCTTTGTCTATTACATGATGGTGCGTGACGATGAGCACTACAAAAGAGCCGGGGAAGTTGAGAAAATGAACAACTTCCTTATCCCGGTGGGTGATAAATACTTCAAGGTGCCCACCTCCTTCGCAGCCGGGGCTCTTCTCAAGTCGATACCAGAATCTATTCTTAGATTGATAGACGAGGAGGATTATACGCCAGCGGATGTTAGTAAAGAGGTTTATGATCAAGTCAAAAACAACCTTGGTTTCCATGTCATGCCACAAATCATGCGTCCGATGTGGTATGCCATGCAGAACAAGAATGATTTCACGAGAGAGCCTATAGTTCCTAGCTACATGGAAGACTTGCCTTCGGAGTACCAAAAAACCCAATACACAAGCGATTCAGCGACACTTTTGGGAAATATGTTCGGCGTACTTCCAGGCGTTAAGACTCTTTCGTCTCCCATGAAGATGGAGTACATGATCAGGCAATACTTCGGGCAAGCGGGTATGTATGCCATGCTTGTTAGTGACCGTATTGCCAGAGAGTATACCGGGGAAAATATAGTTGGTACTCGCTACGACTGGGCTCCATCGTCCCTGTTAACCGGAGAAGGAATCGAAAACGTCCCCGTTATAAGCGACCTTGTGGGTGACTGGAGAACAGGGAGGGGGAATGTAGATAAGTTTTACGAGCTTAAAGACGAAGTTGATATCTATGTGTCCGTACTGAATAAGCTCAGGAAAGAGGGCTCTCCAGAAGAAGTACAAAAATGGATTGCAGACAATGTGGATACGCGCAACTACCGTAGTAAAGTGAATGCCTTCGGGACGTATATGGATCGGTGGCGTCAACGCAGGGACAACTTGCTGAGAAGCACTTGGATCACCGAAGATCGTAAGCGCGAACTCCTCTTCGATATGATAGAAGAACGTGACCGTATCTTGGATGGCCTGACTAGCGTTAAGGCCGGGATGAGAGGATTAGAGCCACACAATTGGGAAAGGGCCGTAATATGATTGAGATTGTAAAAGACGAACGAGGATCTCTTAGTGCAGCCCGTGTATTTTTGGCTGTATCATTAGTGTTTACGGGTGTAATCATTGTTCTTGATTCCACCGTATGGGAGGTTCCCGAATCTGTTTACAGCCTTCTAGGTGGATTAGCGGTAGGGCTTGTCGCATGGGCCGGAGGTCCAAGGGTGGCACAGTACCTGGGTCCACAAGTAGCAGGTGTAGCGTCGGGTATTGCTCAAGCAGTCAGGGGTCCACGACAACCTGAATTGTTAGACAACGATGTAAAGTTTAGAGAACATGACGAGAAGTGATTGGGTCACACTTTGTGATACTCGACTCAAGAATCGTGGTGTCACGAACTTCAGTGCGCTAGAGATCTGCGATGTAGGGCGCACCGCATATGGGGTAGCTCTAGATGCTCCTCCTATAGAAAAGCTGTGCAACGCATTCCAGTTAATTGATGTCCTTGAATGGGTACGCAATGCCGATGGTGTAGCACCGATTCTGGTCAACAGTTGGTATCGTGACCCGGAGTACAATGAGACTATCGGCGGTGTGTCTCATTCTATGCATATCACGTTGGGTGCAGCAGACATCGTCAAGATTGGGTGGGAACCGTCAGATATGGCGGATCTCTTGGAGAATTCTCCTTACAAGAAGCTATTAGGCGTAGGTCGCTACGAATCGTTTACCCACGTTGATGTGAGGGGTATGATTGGTAGACCGTCGCCAGCTAGATGGGGTACATCATGAAACGCAACCATGGAATAAGAAGCTTGAGGGGCTACCAGCAAGGTGATCTTGTTGAAGATTCCCCCGGCTGGTGGGGACGGCATCGTGAAAGGGAGCGTCAAAAGGCACGACAATCATCAGAACCCTCACCTTCCTATGCAAGAATACCATTCTTAGGTACACCAAGAATACCGCTTTTTCTCAAGCAGTTTGCTGGGGACTTAGCTGGCAATTTCCTTCGTGATCGTGGCATGGAAGGGCTTGGTGATTTTGTAGGCAGCAGAGAAATCAATGCTGGTGACCTTAGCCCCGCTGAGTTTAGGGCATTACAGGAATCTGTGCTTAGGGCCATGGAAAGAGGGGGTCCGAATGCGGCCCTCACTTACGATGATTATGGGCTGGACGATCTTGCAGATTATGTTTCGGTTGTTGCTGGTGGCGCAGTACCGCAGAAAATGCAAGGTGAAGTAGATGCAAGAAAGGAAGAGTGGGTACAAGGATTACGCGATCAGGGGCTAAGTTTTGAACAAATTGAAGAGCTTTACGCGCAGGGTCCGTTCGCTCGTGCAAAATCCGCTCAGTCATTAAAAGATCTTGAGGGTGGTCAGGGTCCATTAGAAGCACTGCTGTCTTCTCCTGCGGCATTTTCTCTAGCAGGAACCATTGGTGGCGCAGGTATACGCAAAGATCCAGAGACTGGCGAATATTGGATCGAAGATGAATACGATTTTAATGATGCCGCAACCTTACCAGAGGATGCCAGTTTCTGGGCAGACGCTGCGAAAGAAGGGTTCCTCCCTACGCCCGGCAATCTCTACGGGCAAGCTCGTAATCTTGCAAAGTATTACGGCAGTCAGCCCGGAGAGGGTAGTGAGGTACGAATCAATTTAGGAACCTTGGAAAACTTGCATGGCGATGCTGCACCCGGAGAAGAGGGTAGGTTAGCTAGAGGTCTTGGTTGGCTGGGAGGCTTATTCGGCAGAGATCGTGATGTAGAGGTGGCTGAAGCAGAGCCTAGACGGGCTCCAGTTGCTGCGCCTCCAGTTGATGAGTTGGCAGAACTGAGGGCAAGACTGCAAACATTGCAAGACCCACGCATTCAGTAATGAATAATGGATTGTCCTCGTTGTGGTTCAGATAATATTAGTGGTGAGGGATATTTTGTGAGGCGGTTCTGCTGGTTGTGTGGTTGGGATTTCAGCAAAGGATCAAGGATCTGTGAGCGGTGTCACAATGAGGTAGAAAAGGACGAGGACTGCTCTGTTTGCAAGGAAGACCCTACTGTGGGATCAGCAGATTGGAATCCAGAGGATGATGAATGAAACATATAGTTGTGTGCGTAGGAGACACGCATTGTGGCTCCACGGTTGGGCTGTGTCCCCCCGAAGGACTAGAGCTAGATGATGGCGGAATGTACGAACCCAATAAGTCCCAGCATTGGTTATGGGATAATTGGGAAAAAGCATGGGCTGTAATCAAGTCCGTTAAACGCAAGAATAGAAAAGCCAAGCTTCACCTGATACTCAATGGTGATCTCATTGATGGAGATCATCATCGTACTACCCAGATTGCGAGTGGATTAACGGGCATACATATGAGGTGCGCGTTGGAATCACTCAGGGTTCCACTGGCACTCAAGCCCCAAACTATCCATATCCTCAGAGGTACACCTAGCCATGTAGGTAGGGCAGGTGGAGCGGAAGAAGGGATCGCACGGGCACTCAGTGCCCAAGGCTGGAAGGTTAAGGGAGATCCAGACACTGGAAATAAATCATCGTACTCAAGGCTGATTCAGGTTGGCCCTGTTTTGTTCGACATCAAGCACCACGGAAGGATGGGAAGACGGGCGCATACCAAAGGTCCATACATTAGATGGTTCGCTCAAGACATCTTTTTCAACTACATGATGGACCATGAGGAGCCACCTGATGTAGCTGTGCGTAGCCATTTCCACCAGTTCGCTGACAGTGGAAGGATTCATAAAGTGAAGACGAGAGCCGTGGCACTCCCGGCCTGGCAACTTGCTACGGAGTATGTACATAGGGTGGCTGAGTCCTTGGCTGACATTGGACTTGTATGGTTTGAGGTTGATGATGATGATTATGATATGAAGACCGTACTTTATAAGCCCAACAGGCCAACGACTGTGGAGGTGTAGGTGGGACAGATCACTGAATCAGAACTCCTTCAACAGGTCAGAGATGCCTTAGACTTTACCGAAACAGAAGATGGTGCCATGTCTGTATTGGAACTGGCAGAATCCCTTGATATAAGCCCCCACGCTGTACGGACTAGACTAAGAACGCTTATTGCATCGGGATCAGTCGAGCTTGTTCGCGTAAGACGCACATCATTACACGGGGTTGTTCAAAGAAGAGTGGCTTACCAAGCTGTTAAGAAACCAAAAGATGAAAGTTAAAGAGATTGCGATAGTTATCGGTGCCCTGATTGTTCTTGGGTTCGGGTTCAACTACTTCGATTCCTCAAAGGCTGATGCATTGATCGCAGAGGAGAAGGTTAGGGTACTTGAGCTTGAACGTGTCGAGCTTGAAGAGCAGGTCGAAGAAGCTGCCCAGGATTACGAAATACTGAAGGATAGCCTTGATCAAGCCCATGATTCTATTGCTGAGATCAGGACAGAGTCCATCCAGAGGGCCTCAGATGCCTCTATAAGCTTTGAGGAGGGTGTAGGGGTACTCAGGGATAGCCTGGAAGCTTACGAAGGCTTAGGGATTATTCTTGATAAGATTGAATATGATCACAGAATCGAAGTGCAGGCTTATCAGGAGCAGGTAGAAACACTTGAGGCTGACAAAGCCCTCCTCTGGCAACGAGTTGAGGCACTTGATTCAATGTGGATCAGGGAGCAGGAAGTGAATACCGCCCTCAGAAGAGAGGTCGCTGCACTCAACGAAGAGTCAGACGCATGGAAAGCAATAGCCACTCCCAGCATCATAAGTAGAGTTGGTCGAGCGGTGCCCTATGTTCTAGCGGGAGTTGCAATCGGCTCACTTCTAAGCTCCAATCGTAGCCCCATGTAAGTTGATGGGATACATTGGGAAACATATGAATATTTTTACCATGTGTTGCTGTGAAGTCGGTAGTTCCAATTGTTGTTGCCTTCTTGGTGGGCTGTGCGAGCCTGCCCTCAACCACTGATCAATATAGAATAAGACTATCTATTCAAAATGATTCGTGGGAAGCATCCCGTGCGCGTGTACTATGCGGTGATGGAACGCACATAACGAACATCAATGGACTAACATTCGTTCAAGTAACGAATCGAACAATCCGAATACCACCCCATTGTGAGTCGATTAGACTAGTGGTGATGGGCTATGGTATGGAATCGACATCGGACAGCAGAGTGGTTATAAGCAGTGAACTGGTATGTGCCCGCATCAATTCACTGATGCAGACGGTGTGGAATATTGGCTGTTAGTCGGCAGCTTAACCAGAAAGCCAGGTGTTTTATCACCAACCCATGATCCAAGCTGGTTGTATTCGTAGAACTCTACAGCTTCTTCAAGTGTCAGCCCGTCATCTACAAGCTTATCTATAACCCCGTCTTTATCATAAAGAACAATGGGTTCAGTCCCGAATCGCTCTAATACACCTACGACACAATCATCATAGCCGTCCATCACCACCACTTCTTCAAGTCCCAATTCCAGCAACTGTTCCTTCAGTGCCATATTAAAGATACCAGTCCTTAGAGTCATCGACATGAAGTTTATTGTACACCCAATGGGTGTGCCCAGCCAACCATCCGTATTTGGCGGCGTAACGCAAGGCTACCAGGGTGGACGCCCCTAGTATCAATGTGAGTGCGCCAATCCTAGCTAACCTTTTACCCCCTAACACCGTTACCTCCTTGCATTAACTCGTTGTAGTCAAATCGTTTCGTCAGAACATCATGTATAGTAACAAGGTCATCCTCAAAGCCAAGTATGACATGGCCTGGAACGCTACAGAATGCGTGACTTGGTATCTCCGTGCCGTGAAGCACGAACGAAATACCTTTGTTGGTTACACGCCATACGCCAGAGGATCTCTTGGAGGTGTCAGTATTCTCTTGCCTTTCAACTAAGTTCCAGTAGGCGAGCCTGCCAACCTCGTGACCCCTGTCAATCTCCGCAGGGATCTTGGCAATGTGGGTCCACTCTCCCATCCGGTTGGCTACGAGCCAGCAGAGTACTCGTGCCATGCCTGAGTTAAGCACCCGGCGATAGACACGGATGTTTCCTCCGCAGCACTTGCACTTCTTTGAGCCTTCTGCCGACATCTGCCTCAACTGTGAAACAGTGTAGTGGTTATCGAACAAAGGCTCGTTAAACAACGATGTCTGAACGAGCATCACTCACTCCTTTTTCCAAATCGCTTCTCCATACGCTGCTTCCAGTACCAGCTATAATCGATCCCAGGCACACGCTTTGGTTTGTTGCCCTCTATTCGGTTTAGTGCGTCCAGAATTCCGGCCTTAGTTGGTTTGATATCGATGGCATCAATCAATGCAACTCGACTGTCTTCAGGTAATGAAACCGCATCAGTTGATCCTTCCCACTCTCGCTTGCATTTAGTAGCATCAGCCTTGTTACTGAAGTATTGATAACCATGATTACCCGACATTGATCGCATTAGCGACACTGCATAAAACCTCATAACTCCTCCTTTAATTCCACCAGGGCTTTGTCTTCGGGGCTTTCAATCGCTCCTTCTGGCCCGTGAAGTCATAGCTTTCGATAATGTCCTTAAACATCTGGGTGACGGTAACACCCCTGCTTTGCGCCTCTCGCCTTATCATGTTGAGAATTGTCCGCTCAAGACGCAGCAGGAATGCTTCCTTAGAAGGGGAGACCGTCATCCTCTTCCTCTTGCTCAACGGGCTCCTCAACAGGCTCCTCAACGGCAGCCCCATTACTCTGTTTAAGCTCCAGCCTTATGAACTGGTAAGGCTTGCCGCTTTCACGGCCCTCTCGCGCCCACATAGCCACCTTGAGCGACGGCATTGTGCCACTCTTGGCTTCCTCGACCATAGCCTTGAGGAAGGGACGAGTAAATTCAACGACACCTGTCATGCTTGGGTGCTTAGAGGTTGTCGCAAACCTGTTCTCAAAGATAGAGAAATCCAGTTGGGGTTGATCGTCGTACTTGGTCGCCATTAGTTGGCCTCCTTGGTTTCATCGTTAAGTTTAAGTAAGGGTTGTTTTGTTTGTTGTAGTGTGTCGATAAGCGACATCATCTTCTTAACATCAAGGGATGTTACCGCAGTTTTGATTTGAGCTTTGGTAGCATCATCCGGTATCCATCCAGCGTCGTTCAGCGTGTGGGTTAACTCAATCAACTTGTCCTTCAGACCATCGGCGTCCCACTCCACCACGATCTCCTCTGGAGCATCAGCCTTCTTCTTGGCGGCTGGCTTCTTTCTCTTGGGCCGCTTCTTCTTGAGGGTCTGCGGATCATCCGCTATAAGGTTAGGCGGAACGTCTTCGCCGCTGTACAAATAATGTCCTAAACCCAGACTTGCCAGACATTTTACCAAGCAACGCATTTTTGCATCAGAAATCTGTCTGGCGTCAGGGCCAGTAGGTCTGCCATCAGCACCAACGGTGCCTACAATAGCATTGTTCCGGTAATCCATAACCGGAAGCCACATCTCTCGCTTCACATCACCGATAGTGATCGAACAACACACGGAACATGAGCTATCTTCGTAAGTTGTAACATCCCGTGTTACACCATCCTTGTCAGTCATACCGTGCCACTTGATGGTAAGTTCAGGATAGTGGGTCATGGCATACGCCCAGGCGTTGGCCCATGACAGATAGCTCAATTCGATAGTGCCCTGTCTCCGCTTCTCAACGTGTTTACTTACGTCGATAGAAGACAGAGTTTTCCAAATCTCACCTGCGGTTGGATTGCTCACCTGCTCCTCCTCTCCATTGTGGACAATGATCTGATACTGGACACCAACCCTCGCAACGCACGAACTTCGTGCCCCCTTCTTGAATTGAGAAAGCTCTCCCAGGCTTCTCTTTTTGGTTGATATAATTGGCGGCTTCGCTCAGTGAGTCGAACGACTTTGGTTTAAGCCCCCCACCAAACACTGTGTAGCCCCCTCGCGCCCATCGCTCTTCGGGGGTACATGGTATGGTGTTCTCCATGGTGTGGACCCTTACACGGCCTGCTACGAAGTCATCCTGCCGTTCAGGACGCCACAGTGGCACCTTGATTGGAACGATGGGGCTCTGTGGGTAGTCTCTCTTCGCTTCTGCACGAGACTTTACCCAGTCACGACACAACCCCACAATAGTGAGGCTCGTAGCGGTGATGTCGTTCTGTCTAAGCAACCAAGCATAGATGTTCAGTTGCTGTTCCCAGTCGGTCTTCAGACCTTTCTGAATAGTAAAGCGGCTCGTCACCTTGTAGTCGGTAACAGCACCATCATCGTCCAGAAGATCTATAGCTCCTGAGATCTTCATTCCTTCACATTCAGCAAAGAACCTTTGTTCTCTAACCTTCCCATCATCAAACCACCCAGTGCCATCGCAAGAATTGCAGGGAACACAGCGAGCCCCTCTCGTCCACGCCTTCATTTTATCCCAAATCGTTATTGGCCTCCGCCACGATGATTCATGTGTGACTTCCCCCGACCAGCGTTCTCCAGTGCCATAACACTGTTCGCATTTCGGTCTCTGTTCTAAAATGGCATGAACGCCCTTGCCTAAGAGCTTCCACCACTCATCACGCACATCACTTGTGATGGTGTCCTCATGCTTGTTATAGAGCCTTACGATCTGGGGTGGCTTCAACAACTCCGTAGCGGAGAAGTCAGCATCCCCCTTGCTGTATGGATCATTCTCAATCGCCCTGACAAAAGCGTCAGGTGCCTGCCAATGATTGGTTAAATGCATTTACCCTACTCTCCTCCTCTTAATTGCCCATCCTCCCAAATCCAGTAGTCTGCGAAAGACTTAATCTTTTCAAGGGCCGACTCCATGTCTCGTATACCGTGATCTAGACCAGTGTGACTCAAGATCCCTGCCATAAGGCAAGAGTCACAATCTTCTTCTGGCCAATTACATCCGCCTTTCTCATGGGGTGCGAAGTAGTCCTCCCACTTTGCTTCGGGATCAACATATCTCCGCTGGTTATGAAAGATCACCCAAAGCCTGTCTCGTCTGTGCCAACATTCGACTACATGGTCGAGTTGGTCACCCATAGCCTCAACCTGAGCAAGGGCGGCTTTTCGATAGCTTTCTTGAGTTGAAGCTGGACCCTCTTTCAAACTTTTTTTGATTACATCATCTACAGAGCAACCTTCCTCATTGGCAAGAGTCTCATTGAATACTTCTTGAGTAAGCTTGCGTCGTTCTTCGGCACTCACGGTTGGATCATTGCTAGAGGATGGCTTTTCATATCTGTTTTCGTATTCCAATACCTTGATTATATCCTCTATAGAGGAGCCTTCCTCGACTGGAAAATCTCTCGTACCCAACCAATCCAGTGGATCGTCTCCGGGTATGCCACCACTCATATCATAATCGGTAGGTGTTTCTTCTGGATTAAGTACGACTACGCAGGTGATTGGCTTTGGATCAACCGCAGGATGTATAACCGTAGGTGGCACTTCAACCACCATAGTTCTGTCTGTCATTTTTCGTGAGCCTTCATGTCTCCTGACACTGAGGTAGCAGACTTAATTCTGGCTTGCCACTCAGCATGCTCCATCAGTTCATAAACAAACCAGTCCGCCCACTCAGCATACGTCTCTAATTCGTCATCACTGTAATCTTGCCACCAACCATCAGTCTCTCTGCAGAATGTTTCCGCATCCTTAAAGTACCATTCGCTATCAAGATATTTTAAGTTGGGTATTCTTTCTTTCTCACTAACAGAAGCAAGCCCTGCCTGACATAGGTCTGTCGCTAAGTCTTCGGCCTCATCCTCATTGTCAGCTTCAACGACTGCTGTCCAGTAGTCTTTTGCTATAACCGTTACTTTAAATTTAGGCATCGTTTCACCTACTCCAAGGGTTGGAGGAAGCACTGTCTGCTTTCACTACAAAATTCATTGATGCATCTAGTCGGTTCAGATCTCTGAACGCAAGCGTTTTCTTATTCGCTATCTGGCAGAACATCTTAGCGACATCGTTCTTTGGATAGAACAGAGTGTTGCCATAGACATCTCTCTCCTCGACTGCGACCACCAAGATCTCTCCATCGTTAACACCACTCATACTTCAGCCCCCTTAAAGCTAGTAGTAATCTCTCCAGAATTTCTCACCTTCACTTCATTGATCCGGTCAAGCCGGAAGTACTTAGGATGAAGGTCGCGCAAGCAGTACGCCTTGAAGCACCAGTAACCTGCTTGTGTCTCAAACATATGTATCGGGATCATGCGCCTGATGTTGTTGACTGTCTCGTCAGGGTTTTCCCTAGTGTATCTGATTGTCACTACACCTAATCCCTGCATTTCATTCGGTAGTGGGTCATCATCAAAGTCTACCCTGCTTTCTGCATTAGCTATGCACACAGGACCAAGCTCTTCGATGAAGTGATCCAAGTTCTCAGACCATTTCATCAGGCACTCTGCTCCAATAATCTCCGGTACTTGTGAAGGAGATCCTCCGAATCACTGTTAAGCTCATCTGCATACACCTTGATGAGCATTGTCTGAGCTTCACCAAATCTCTGTATGATATCGATTTGATCTAGGATTTTTTCGTAACACTGAATCACAGATTTATCTGCTAACTCTATAGCATCGGTACGATCTTGTAATTCTCGCACAACCACGGCTAACTCATAATCTTCTATGAGTCTTTCTAGTTTAACGCGCTGTCCTTCAGTCATACTCTCTCCTCGTTGCGAGGGTTAATCGAAGTATGTTGGATTTTTTCCACTAGATACGCAACATCGAATGCGTCAGCGATGCTAAGGAAGCACACCTCCTCATCGTGACGCTTCGGATGGTCCTCCGCCAAGTCCCGGTCATACGGCCCAGACCAATACGTCACTCCGTCTCGGCGCGTCAACCGGAAAACTCTTTCTTCATCTTTCATGGTGTTTCTCCTCTTTGCGAGGGTCAATCGAAGTATGAAGGTAACACATCCTGTCATGGTGTCAACAGGTAAATCCTTGCTATAATAACTACCCTATTTAGATTGGGTAGTACACCAGTGAGGAGAGCGAATGAATCATAGTACCACCCTGACAGCAAAACAGTCTGCATTCTGTGCGTTCATAGTAGAGGGAGATAATCAGACTGATGCGTATATCAAGTCGCACGATGTGAAGAAGCAGTCACGAAGAGCTTCAGCAAATGAAGGATCTAAGTTGATGAGGATGGAGAAGGTGAGGAGCAGAGTCAGTGAGTTGAAAGAACAAAAGCAGAAGGCAAAAGAAACTCACAGAAAAATCTCTAAGGACTGGATACTGGACAAGTTACGAACCGAAGCCAGTGATGAAGAGAACAATGCATCAGTACGAGTCCGGGCACTGGAGATCTTAGCCAAGACTGAAAAACTTTTTGATGACAGCACTAACGTGACAGTAGTACATAGGTCTGCTGAAGAAGTAGAGAAGGAGTTGCAAGCTAGACTACAGGATCTGAACATCAAGTTGAATTGATATACCCTTTAAAAGAGTGCGGAGAACTAGCGCAGATGCTCTTTCTAAGGCGTGAACTCAGTGATTCCTAATGCAGAACTGATTGCTAGCGTCCGTACCTGTTAAACACAACAATAATTCTAGCCCTTGACAACTAGTAGTCTAGACTAGATAGTCTAGACAGGGCTAGAACTAGTTAACTGGTAGAAAGAACAACAGTTTGAGGGTTAGAGAGCTTAGTAGACTACTAGTAGACAGCCTGACGTCCGTACCTGACGTCCGTACCTAAATCACACACTAAATAATTGCACAAAATTGTGTGAGTTGGGGCACAAACTGAATGCAAACTTTAAAATCTGCATTCAAGTGGGCTAAAAAAGTTGTTGTCTTGCCAACATTGACAACGTGACACGTTTATACTATGTTAGTTCACGTTGATTGACAGTCGAGACACCATAAGGGGGGAAGTATGGAGCCAGAGTATCATTACTTTGCTAGCTCTGTGTTGCATTGGCGCACGAATAAAGATATTCGTGAAATGATAGCCGGCCTACGGGCCGGCTATCAGGTAGGTCTTGACAGAGTGACAATCATTATATAGGTTGATAGCGTCTCAACTACCTAAAGGGGAAGATATGAGACTCTTAACTGATGGAGCAAGCAATCCCAAGACGGCCAAGTCTACTGACTACGGCTTTTTAACTGGGATTCTGCACCTTGCGCCGCACATACAATCAGGATATCAAGTGTGTCCCTCGGCTAGTCCGGGTTGTGCGGCATCATGCCTCTATTTTCAGGGGCGGGGCCGTATGTCAACGGTACAACAGGCCAGAATAAGAAAAACGAAATTGTATTTCGAGAATCGGGAGAAGTTTCTAGCCGACCTGATAAAAGATGTTTCATCTTTAGTAAGGCGAGCGGATAAAAACAATTTAAAACCGTGCGTCAGGCTTAACGGAACGTCGGATATTAGATGGGAGAACACCGGCATCATGGATCTATTCCCATCTACAATTTTCTACGATTACACGAAGCACAAGAATAGGAAGAGACTTCCTAAGAATTACTCCTTAACCTTTTCGCGCAGTGAGGTTACCACTAATGCAGATTTAGATCAGGCAATAGGCAACGGAATGAATGTGGCCGTGGTATTTAAGGATGAGCTACCTGAGTTTTGGAATGGCTTGGAAGTTATTGATGGCACCACCCACGATCTAAGGTTCCTAGATCCTAGCCCGTGCATAGTGGGGCTAGTTGCTAAGGGCACAGCTAAAAAAGATTTGACGGGGTTCGTAGTTTCCCCAAGGATAGACCAATGAAAATAGAAGCGGTTGATTTTTGTGTAAGGGTTTTATATCGCGCTTCAAGAGACGCTTGGGTCTGTGGCGACGATGCGGAAGCGGAACGGCTATCCGCTTTAGCACATAAAACCCGACTAGACATGACTCGGAAAACCCCCTAGCTAGGGGCCGGCAGTAGTAAGGCCGGCCCCTAGTGCTTGCGCCCGTACCCACGCCCGTACCTAACACTAACTAAGAAATTAAATGCACAAAAAGAAAGAGTCGGTAGGCGAAACTATTACATCATTGATTTGGAGTATTGGAATCATCTTGCTGTTCCTTTTTGGTTTTGGAATTATCTAGGGGTTGACACCATGACAACATCATATTAGATTGATGCACGTTACTACTGCAAAGGGGGAACTGTGAAGGGAACAATCGATTGTTCTGTTTGCGGTGATAAGGTGGACCTGCACCTGCACCCAGTTACAGGAAAGGTTTACTGGGATCAGGGTCATAATGCGGAGCCGTTAACTAGTGGCCGTGCTTGTGATTCCTGCAATGATACTAGGGTTATCAATGCTCGGTTAGCGTTGATCTATATGAGGGATAACCCCCCATCACTAGCAAGTAACTAATGAGTCAGCTAGTGGTAGTTAATGATAGCCGGCGCGTTGCGCCGGCTATCATTAATAGTATGCCGGCCTTGCTAACGTCCGTACCCACGCCCGTACCTAGTATATATATAAAGATGGGCTACCAAATTGGTAGTGTTGGGGTGTTGACTTACGCTGACTGCAACATTAGATTGATGCATCAATAAACGCCACTTACCCAAGGGGGGAACATGGCAAGAGCAGCACTGATCAGCGGAAGCGCAACGGAAGCTCAGGTTCGGGCATCCGAAACGCCACCCGAAACGCGCACTCATTTACCACTACCTCATGGCGAGGTGATCGACATGGTAGACGATGTGATGCGTGGTCAACAGTGGGAAATTAAGGACCGCAGGTTCGGACTAGCTCAGGGAACAATCGGCTCGGAAGTTTGGCCGATGGCTAGGATGTTCGGAGTGATGATAATCGTTAGAGAGGATGTCATCACTGGCGGTGAGTATGAGGTAGCGATAGGAATCAGGAACGCTCACGATAAAAGAATGACTGCCGGCATGATTGCCGGACTATGCATCATGGTTTGTGAGAACCTAGATTTCTACGGTGACTTCGGAGCAAGTCACAAACACAGCGTCAACATCAGGCGGGAGCTACCTTCCCGACTCTGGCAGGCGGCTGGTCAAATCAGCCAACAGTTCAGTGATCATCAAGAGGTGATCAATTCTTATAAGGCTCGTGAGATTAGTGACACTGAAAGCCACGATCTAATTGTGAAGTGCGCTGACCGTGGCGTGTTCCCGTGGCAGTTCGGGGAGAAGGTTCTTAAGGAATACCGGAACCCAAGGCACGAAGCGTTTGAGGAACGGACAGTGTGGGCATTCAATAATGCTACCACTGAAATCCTAAAGGCGCGGAACACTAGGGAGCTACCGCAATCTATGAAACGCTTCCATGCTCTGGCATCGGACTTCTGCCAGAACTAAACAGCAAAAAGGGAGCCGGCCCAACGGGCCGGCTCCCTTTTTTTGTACCTACTACTCTGCTAACGTCCGCACCTGCGCAAGCTTAATAATATTTTCATTCGTGTATTGGCTTACTGCCACTGCGCTAATGATAGCCGGCCCGAAGGGCCGGCTATCATTTATAGTATGCCGGCTCTGCCGGCTTGCTAACGTCCGCACCTCGCTAACCCGAAGCCGAAGGCTTCGGGTTAGACGCCCGTACCTTTTTTTAAACCCCGCCGAAGGCGGGGTCTAACCCGCGCCCGTACCTCAGTTAACCGAAGCCGAAGGCTTCGGTTAACCTATGGAGTTGGGGCTACGCTAGTGCGCTTGTGAAGATTACATCCTGACATATCCGCTATCCATGTCATACCATCCCTCACCATGTGCTTTGCACTGGCATTCATAGCAACCATACACAGTACCTGTTAGATGATCGTTATAGATTGGACACGGCTTAATGAATGCATCACGGTATACTTCCCATACAGACATAGTATGTGTCCACTCACCATCCTTATCCGCACCCTGCCACTTACCACGTTCCTTCCAACACAGGTACAGGTGGTGAATGTCATACCGTAATTCATCTAACAAGCTTCTGATTCTTGGTAACTTACCCATCTTATTACTCCCCTTTGTAGGGGTGGTAGGGGGTGGCCTCATGCCACCCCCCTGTCTAATCAAACTGATGTATCAGCTAAGATCCAATGACCTAGTCGGCCATCGTGGCAATCCTTACAGATACGCTCGGGATTGTCACCTAGCTTCGGTGCATTCTCTCCGCAATCACTACACACTTCAAGGTTGCGGACTACAGGGGTTTGGCCTAGCTGACCCTCTGTAACTTGGATGAACTTACGTTGCACCATGTCACTTCCTCCTACGTTTGCGAGCCTGATGCATGACCGACTCGGTGATACTGAACAACACCATGCATATAAATATGAAGCACCCTATCACTATCACAAACTCAGTGTCTTGACCGTGCATCATACACCCCCTTTCAGGTAAACGGACCGCCATCCTCCCCTTTCCTTGCCATCGTTATGGTACGGCCACGCTCGTGCTTCAAACCTTGCTATCTCTTCCACCTCTTCTGCCACTGCATCCAAAAACGCACCGTCATTATCAAACGAGAAGCGGTATTCGCTATCATATCGGCACCGTGTTGTGCCAAATCTGCCATCGTAATCCACAACGGTATCTAGTGTGCCATCATCGCCTATGGATATAGATTCTCTTGGGTTACTCATTCCGCCTCCTTGTCATGTGGTAGTCGCAGACTTGGACGCCCTTGATGCATCCACATTCTGTTTCCTCTTCCACCCATTTGGGTCTATCGTGGTTAGGGTTCTTACATAGGTTCCGGCAATCACATGCCGGAGGATCTAATCGCCACACTTTCATTCGCGCACTCCCTT
>Ga0208030_1001156_pt1 | contig 16007 bp, 19 predicted proteins | sample MalvirDeepMed_M9_FD_184246 | JGI IMG/M metagenome (GOLD analysis project Ga0208030, IMG submission 184246) | Marine viral communities from the Global Malaspina Expedition - Malaspina viral metaG DeepMed_M9 (SPAdes) (version 2) | ecosystem: Environmental > Aquatic > Marine > Oceanic | place...
CTACAGGATTGTCTACTGCCGTATTAGATAATCCCATCCATATAAATCCCGTATCATGGTAGTCTGAGATATAATTCACATCATTATAATTTGATTCCAGATTATATACATAAGTAGAAAATGTCTGTGCTTTATAATTATACAACCATGTTTCTTTTCCTGCCAGATTAGGAGACCCACTATAATTAGCACTACTTAAATCAGGCCAGTGAATACCATATATCTTTAACTTCTCATTGATAAATGCCGTAGGGACTTTCCCATACCCGGTAGCAACTCCTGTCCCTATCTGATTATACTGCTCTATCTGCTTTTGTTTATAGGCAACTGGAACCGTATCTTCCGTAATGTTTTTGCTTGAAGATCCATTAAACTGGTGTATTCCATTAGCATCAGCCCAGAATAGATAGTCATCACTTGCCCACATCGTAAGACCTATAGCAGATGGAGTAGATAAAAGCCTGGTCAAGCCAAACTGGTCACTCGTAGTACCAGTAACTACAAACAAATCACTGGTAGTAAGCACATAAAGTTTACCCCTGAACGATCTCATCCCTACTACTAAATGCTCACCAGTAACAGGCACATCTAGATAACCTGTTCCAGAGCCTCCCCAGGAGCCTTCATTGCCAGCTCCAACGCCTGAATAATTAGCATCTATACTACCTGTCTTAGACCATCTTATTCTATTATGTCTATTTACTAAAAGATTATCAGCAGCAGCAATAAGTTCTGGATTATCTGGTTCCCTTATACCACCTACCCACAATTTGTTAAGATGATATTCAGCACAAGTTGCCGATTGCCAGTTTAATGTCTGTATAGTAGGCTCTACAGTGCTAGCATCATTACCAACAGATTTGACAGTAAAGACCCCATTGGCAGGATTTCTGTAAATAAAATAACAACAATTTTTTTCAGTATTACTATTCCAAGCTGCATTTGTCGTCTCAGCTTTTACTAAAACCAGGACAGGCGTTAATACAGTACTTACCAAAGATAAGGCATTAGTCACATAATAAAATCCATCATCTACAATCGAAGATTCAGGAGTTGTAGAAGTAGATGTTATCTGGCTCCATGTAGTCCCTACATACTTAAAGAGATGACATAGATTACCATCGGTTTCATTTGAGAAAGCAGCTATAGTATCTGCTATTGAACTTCCCTTGAGGAAGAAAGGAGTGATAAGCTGACACTCCCATTTCTTTGAACTTGTCACCACATCGGCAGATGCCAGGCCATCCCTCTTCTTGAAAGCTCCTTCAGGAATAGGCTGTTTATTCTGCACAGTACGAAAATGCGGTGGGAAGATTTTATCCGCAGCCACCGCATCTATAACTTTAATGTTTACTAAATCTATCGTGTATAATTGATTCATCAGTTAGAATAATAAGCAGGGTCCAATAATGGTCTAGGACCACGCTTCCTAGAGATATTAGCAGCTCCTCCTCCTATGACCATATTAGGATTAGCACTGATACCTAACATATTTCGTATGGTAGCCATATCCTTATTCCATGAGGGCGTTGAGATCTGGATAACTTCACTCACACCTTTAGACTCTCCATACCAGGCTAATACGGCAGATTCTGCCCATTTCATTATATATCGATGTACTCTCTCATCCATAGGAGGACGATCACTATCATCTGTTATCTTGAACACCTTTCGGTAATACTGATAGCTGACCCTTTCCCCTCCAGGAATAGGATATAGACCTATAACAGGACGATCCACGCTCTGCCTATTGATAGGGATCATCCCTAGGATACGTTCATAATCGCCCGTTTTTGTCAACGATTGCCCATATTCATCGAGCGAAGAGATTACTACATTAGAGGCATTGGCCTCCATAGAAATAGATTCTATGGAGGTAAACCTTGAAGAGGTCTCTGCGTGGGCATTATTGGTAACGGATATATTGGCCCCACCTGTACTATGAGTGGTAGCCGTAGTATCGAATATACCTCGTATAACAGTAAGGACATTATTGGTTACAGATGAAATTGCTGTCACTCTCATCTGCTCACTGCTACCGGTAATAGTAATATTAGATCCTACCACTATCTTAGAATCAACAGTGCCAGTTACAGTTACCGAGGTTGCTGTAGTAGAAGTTACATTGGCGTGCAATGTACTTACATTTGAGCCGGACGCTCCCCCTTCTGCCGTAGAAGCAGCACCCATAGCCGGTCCTGCACTCGTCCAAAGGTCGTCAAAAGCACCAGAATCACCTAGCTCTACTGCATATCCCCTTATACTCGTAACCTTAGTAGCTAATGTTGTCCCCGTATCGTGTTGTCTTACCCGGATACGACTGCCGGGATTCCACAGTCCATAAGCAGATGTGTTGGCATCGGTATCTGTACTGGTAAACCTGGCTATAGCACCACCATTGGAAGCATTGACATTGACAGTACTAACAACACCAGTAGGCGCAGCACTTAAAGAGATTTTGCTTACTGTCTGGAAAGTGTTAACGGTTGTTGTTTCCGAACCATTGGTTAAAGCCAGGGATTCACTGATATTTCTGAACTCCGACAAACCATAAATGGTAGCCGTGATATCGGCTGTATTCGGATCAGTAAAGGTGAGCTTTGATTCCGGCTGTCTCTCTAAGGTGTAATTGCCGTAATACATAAAATTATGAGGCACACCTGTAGACGTAGGATTCTGGATATTAGCGTTAAATGTTTCTACGGGAGTCATCCAGATATTGGCATTACTGTCAGCCACTATCATAGGCTCAATGATCTCTGCCACATCGTGATCTAAGGAGTAGGCAAATCTTCCGCTTTCGGTGCGGATCTGTCCCCATCGTCTTTCGCCAGGATACTGAACCTCATCACTAATACGGAACATAATATCATTGATAAACTCAACGATACGGGTTCCCGTATTGGTAGAGGTATCCCCTAACCTATTGGCGATGATGTCTTTCATCTCACCAAGCGTCATAGGAAAATCTCCTAAGTACAGAGGGTGTGGTCAGGATTTTATCCAGCGAGAACACCCTCTGTACAGAGCTAAAAACTACTTAGTGCGGAAAAGCACAGATGATTTCGTTATCTGAATGATCTCCTGCATAAGCACAAACAGCATCCGTAACTGCTGCTGATACATCCAATGTGCCATCACCAGCACCAACGGCAGTCAATGCATTTCCATCAGCACCAGCAGTAAGAGCTATAGTCAAGGTTGCTGGGCCTGAAATCTGAATCCAAAGATACTCAGCATCAGATGCCGCAACGTGCATAACACCAGCTCCAATATTTACTGAATCAGATACATCAGAAGTAACCTGGTTGTTTTTAACTCCATCCAGGGTATAGTAATAAGCTACTTCCCCGGCTACACCATCAACCGCTGCTGTTCCTTCCTTGTACTGAACGTACTTGAAGTAAGCAGAGCCATAATCTGTATCGCCAACGTCACGGAACTTAGCTACTGTTCCAAGTTCGTTAGCTTTATACGTTTGGGCTACATCGAAATCTTGACTAACAATTTCTGCTTCAGCAGCCCTGAAATCTACGGGCATAATTAACCTCCTCCATAACCGAATACAGTGAGAATACCACGACCACCAGAAGCACCAGAGGTCACAGTAACAGTACCACCACTAATTGATACTTGTGCAGCTTTATCAGCCGCATTACTCATGCTGACAACTGCATTCGTGACATAATTTATGCCAGTGGCAATAGCTTGACCACTATTAAAAGCGGCATCTAAATCAAAACTAATGGTTCTCTGGGAACCAATAACACTTGCACTGCCCTTACGAACTCCGAAAGCCATCAGAACCCTCCTTACGCAGATATGCCATAAAGGACGAATTGACGACGACGACTCATGCACACCAGATTCAACATAGCCATAATGATAGCCGTCTTGGCAGTCTGGTTAGTAGGTGAACGGAAGCCTTCAGATTTCAGGAAAGCATCACGATGCACTACCAGCTTCCAATAGTCGCTATTCAAACCATAAACGACATTGAATACTGCACTTCCACTATCAAGAGCCGATGAAAGAGCCGGATCCCAGAAAACAGGGATACCCTGAAATGACAATCGCTTATAACCTACATCACCCGTATCACCACTGGAATAACGTCTCATATCTTCAAGAGAATCCCAGATGAAATTAAAGGTAGATTTAGTAGTAAACAGAGAGTCAATTTCGTCAAGACCAGGACCACCAGATGCTTCCATTGCCAAGAGCTGAATATCATTCTTACCTTCAGCAGCAAAAGATGGCGTGGTGTCTGTTACAACCTGGCTTGCACCGTTATACTGATTACGCCAGAACGAATAGGTTGACTGGTTAATCCCAGCGATATTCGTAGATGACGTAGGAAGTGCGCTAACCCAGTAAGGAACACCATCAAGATCAGTAGTATTCGTTTTACCAGCAGGTGCGCCCGTCTGAGGATTCGCATCGCCTTTCCAACAGTCACTGTTCAAACGGTCGATGATAGACTTCTCAGCCTGAAGCTGTTTGGTCTGAAGAAGATTGATAACCCTGGACTTAGAATCCATATTCACCAATTCTTCAAACTTGGAAATAGTGACCGTGACAGCATACTCACGCCAATCAACCATTGCCGGACCGATGCCAGCCTGTGGCGTAGTATCGATAGTCTGATACTGATGATAACTCTGTACGGTAGAATTAGTACCAGTAAGCAGAGGCACATCAATAGACTGACCACCATCACGATACTCAAGTGTCCCTTTGGAGACAACCTGATCAATGGACATGTCAGTCTGGTCTCGACCTGTCAGCCATTTAAAAAGAGTAACTCCATCGAAGATCTGATCTACAGCACGATCTCGCAGCCAGATCTGCATATTAGCCGTTAGAAACGGCTCATCTTTATAAGATGCATAGGTTAATCCTAATGAACTTTCTGGCATTTCAATGCCTCCTATTTATTCTTTCGGGCTTCTTCTAGAGCTATCTCAGCCGCTGCATTCCAAGAATAGTATTTCTTTCCATTTGGACCCTTACGCAATGCTGTCCCCAAAGTAGGAGAACCAGTCCTGGAACTTCCACGTTCTGTCGTAGCTCTTTGCCTTGATTGTTTTCTATTGCTACCCTTCTTCTCTAAACCGTTGACATGCCTGTCTAATCGTCTCTGGAACTTGGGATCTTGAAGGTTCCATTGACAAACTTCAGCCATATCATAAAGATCGGTAGCTACTTCAATAGCAATATCTTGTCCATAGGTACTTTTAACTTCTTCCATAGCATTATAAAACTGCTGCTGCTGACCCTTCACAGTTTCTTCATACTGATGCTGACTATTGACCTGGTTTTGATACTGCTGCTGTTCTATCTGGGCCTTGAAATCCTCCAGTTTTTTCACAGAAGGATGTTCTTTGACAAGACGATCAGCCATTTTCCTCTGATCGGAATCCATTTCATTATAGACCCCAGACTCCTGATTATCAGTTGACTGACTTGCCTGTTGTTGCTGCTGATAAGACTGCTGATTCAATATTTGATTGTTCTGTTGAATCAAACCATCTATCTTTTGATCCAGAGCTTGATACTTCCCCTGCATCTCGCCATATCGGGCATGGAGTTCACGTTCTGTCCTTTGCCGGGTATCGGTAGATTCAGAAGATTCTTCACTTTCCGTTGGGGTTTCTTCTATAGACAGGTCGGAATCTTCCCCATAAGAAACGGGCCTGTCCTGATTTTCTGGCATAGCATCGGCTGTATCGCTAGCGGGTACTTCACCATAATCTTCAGAATATTCTGACATTTTTTACTCCTGTGTACTTACTACTAAAGTAATTATCCCCTGAGTATAATCAGTGGCCGATTGTAATATAACATACCCATTATCGGATAACAAGGTTTCTATTTCACTGACTTCAAATACATATTTAGGTGCTAATTCTCTTTGTGCTACTCTTTTTGCTTTTTTGGGCCTGGGTTTAGCTATCCTCTGCCCTGGCTCTCCCGTATTAGGATCTATACTTATTACTCCATTCTGATCTTGGGAGACTTGTCCTCTTATCTCATTAAATCTTTCTTCCATCTCAGGATGTGCCTCCGCTTCTTCTTCTTCAATATTATTTTCAATGGCAAGTTGCTTTCTAGCTAAATCATGGGCAGCTCTATTTTCTTCCTGATATTTATCATATATCTTGGATATCGTTCTTTGCTCTTCTGCTGTCAATGCAACGTCTGGTGTATTCATAACACCTCCTGTAGTTAACTAATAGCAGTAATATTGCTGAATCTATTCTGCGGTTGCGATCTAGTCATTTGAGGAAGTCTCATCTGCCAGTAACTATTACATTTTTTACATGTAGCTTCTGCTTTTATCTCTACGTAATCACCAAACGATAGCTGGTCAGCATTGACCCAGTAAAGAGAAACTGTCTCTCCCCCCTCAGCACAATCAGGACATACCAGAAAGGATTTATTATCCAACTTCTCTTCCAGCTCCTGAATTTTATCAGAAAAACTAGGTCTTCCGATGACTTTTTTTCCTGTCACTTTCCACCTCCGCTATTCTTTTTTCTGTTAACCCCTTCTTCCATTCTCCCGTTGACACCATAGATTCAGCCTCTTCAAACTGATTTTTTGCCTCTTTTGTAGTCATAGGCTTATGTTCCCATTCCTTAGTAAAAAGATCCTTGTCATGTTTTGAGACTTCATGAAGACCTTTTTTATCCATTACTTCCTGACGATGCTTCCTGGAACGAATGACTTCTCCCAACCCTTTATCATAAACTCCCTGACCATTATTATACCCATGATTATCCATAGCTGGACTCTGAGAATTGGGTAGCCCCATAACAGTATACGCCCTTTCTGCCTTTGATCTACATGAAGGACATGAACCATTATCCCTTTCTTCCATAGGTTTCCACAGAAGTCCATGCCAATCACATTTCTTGCAGATATATTCATACCTAGGCATAATCTATACTCCCATCGTTAGTTTTCAAAATTATTTCTTTTTTTTAACGATAGCTCCCTTTTTCAAACGGGGAGACTTTTTACTGCTTTTCGATGGTGGCCGTCCTACTTTCCTACCATAAGTTCCTTTTCCCTGTGGCATGATTAAGTTCCTTGTTCTTGATTAGATATAATGCTCTGAGTCCTTCCTGGATTTCCAGTAGGATAAGGAACAGCCTCTCTACGCCTGGTCCCTCCTCCACCTTGCGGCTGTCCTGCATTCTGCATCATCTGCTGATGCATCTCCACATGCTGTTGTGCCATCTGTATAGCCTGCCCCATCTTGGAGGCTTCAGGCTGCTGCATAATCTGCTGCTGGACCGACTGCATAGCCTGTGGATTCTGTTGTAAGGCAGGATTGTTCTGTAATACAGACCCTATCATTTGCTGTAGTACCTGATTCCACTCATTAATAGCCTCATTATGCCCCTTTATATGCTCATCATGCTCCTGCCCTTCTACAACTTGTGCCGGTTTCCCTTCTAACATAGACTGATTTTCATAGTTTATATTACCAACTACATCGGCAGGAAGTTCTATGGCATACACTTCAGGATATTTTACACCGAATAAACGCATCCCATCCATCATGGCCTGTCGTCTGCCTATGGTATCCATGTGTGGAGAGAACATATGAAACATATTGAGGAACTGTTGTAAGTCTCTTTCTCCCTGTGCAGGACTTGGCATTTCCACTTCTACCTGCCATTCGACCTGCACATCATTTATTGTAAAGTTTATCCATCCCTCTTTGCCACCTGGAAGAACAATTCTCAATATCTGATCTTCAGGCCCAAACTGCCTTACCTCACCTATAAGATCCTGGGCTATGCTACGTTGGAATTTTTCTATCCTTCCTATAGAATCAACACTTAAAATGTTAGCCGCACTAGCCATGATAGAGGCTTGAGTAGCCGTGCTAGATCCTGAAACACCACGCATCTCTGTAGTAATCCCTGAGTTTTCATAAATCACTCTTTCAAGAAGACTTATAAGTTGCATCTTACTGGGATCAATCATTGACGGAGGTATAGGATTTATGGCTCCCCTTTCCTGAACAAATAAGGCTACATGAGAGGTGGGATCTGCTAACTTACTCTCTATACTATCCTGTGTTTCCTTCTGGCTTAATCTGTTTTCATCTATCTCAAATTTTACACCTGACCTGTCTGAATGAGTAGCCAATTCAGAATATATACGCATAAGAAATTTCTGAGGCCACTTTAGAAATTCCATAATGCCAGGACCATGTGATTCACCAGGCATATCAGTGAAATTAAGCCAACGGAAAGGATAACCTTCAATGAAAAGAGGCCATGCTTCTTCATCAGGTGGGCGTATAGCTTGTTCCGATGCCTCTACCCATGTAGATACAGTCTTTGTATCGGCATCCCATATTTCATACATCGTAATAGTGCCTAACTCTTCAGGAATATAAGATGACTGATCATCTCCTACATTATTACTTGCTTTATAAGCAGCCAGCTCCTCACTGTCATACGAGTCAGGAGACAATTCAGAAGTATTTATATAGAGAGGATCATCTTTTACATCATTAAGCCTTTTCTTTATCCTGTGTATTATATAAGCACTTTCCCTAGGATCAATAACAAGAGGATCCCAGAAAATATCAGGGCCAACGCTCTCCACGAAAGGCCAGTCATAATTCGGCCCTTTTCCAGCAGATGTAGGGAAGGAGGGGATAGGCTCTTCGATGAACTCTTGGTGGGCTTCGACGTGTTCGTTGAGGACTTCGATGATTTCCGGGGCATTAATTTCCTCCAGAAGAGATGGATTTTGTTGTAATTCTAAATGGATCTGTAAATGTATTTTATGGTTTTCATCAGGACTTACTTCCGCAGATACCCCAGATAACAGGCGTTCATTCTCTTCCATGGCTTGGGCTGCATTCTCATCTTCAGTATTAACTTCTCCTATACCTGTTTCAAAAGATCCCATCCCTATCTTTATTACCCCATATCCATATACAAGAGCATCTTCTATGGCATATCTCACAGATTCCTGCACATTCAATTCACGCCAGTAATATTGCAAAAGCCCTTCGACAGCCATTGCCCTATTCTCAAATCCTCTCATCCTGGGGATACATCTGAACTTTGGATCGGAAGGATAAAGTTGAGCTACCATTTGTCTTTTAGTAGACATCATAAAATTGGGGGCTAACAGATCTACATAACTCCCATCACTCTGTGATGTAGTACCAAAATCATTGGTCAACATATCCAGGATTTCTTGTACTCCGTCTTTTCTGTTTTCTCTTTGGATATTTGCAAGTGCTATCCTTGACTGCACCTGTTCTCTTGTCATTATTTCATCCCGTTGCGTAGTTTATCGACTGATGCTTCAGTCCGATCCATCCGATGTGCCAACGCCTCTAACCGAGCGACCAGCACCTCAAGCTCCGATCTACGAGCCATAGCCTTATCGAGGTTTTCTATATACAGTTTAAGTCCTTCAATAGCTGTCTCCTGCTCGGTCGATTCCTCGTTGAGTTTCGAGAGTTGCCGCCACAAGAACCCAATCGGCCCCAGAATCAGTACAGAAAGCAGCGGCAGATACTGAATCAGATCATCCATTGTTATATTCCATCCAGTCTGTATTGAGTCCATCCCTTAACCCACGGCTCAGGGCCGAACGGATCTGCATAAGCATTTATCAGGCCGGGATCGCCATCTTCTGGCACTGAGACGTATCGGCAATAACCTACGCCCAGCGGGCCGAGATACTGGTCCAGTCGAATCGTATGCGTGCCGTCTGGTGAATAGGATATTACCTGCACATATCTACCGTCCGGTCCGACGCTCTGCGATGCCGGGATATTCGCGTCGAGGACTGCGATGGCTGCCTCTTTTTCTTCGGGTGTCATATGATCCTCAGTTATGTATAATCCGGCAAGAACGGCCACTGCTTACCATCGCCGCCGTTAAAAAAGTCACTTATCTCGTCATTAGACGGCCCCGATGTACCCTTGAACCAGTACGCCGCATCTACTCTCCCGTCCAAATATCCCCCCCCACCGTTTACCGATCCGAACTCGATCCCGGACGTACTCGATGTCGGGAGGTCGCCGGATGCTATGGTCATTTCTTGTGTTCCGTCTCCAGCACCTGTTCCCACATCAAAATTTATCTCTTCATCTTCTTGTGTGACGTTCACATACGAGTTTTTGCTTCCGCTTCCTACATCTGTGGGATCGAACCATCCGGCTATCATGTACCACGTATTGACAAGGGCAGGCTTATATCTCGTTGCCCAATTTCGTTGCTCTGCTGCTGCAGACGACCTGGATAGCCCCCACTTGAATTGTCTATAGGACGCATCAGAGCCATGATAATTCATGTTCCAATCTGCGCCAGTTACGCCAGAGTTCTGCTTGCTGACAATATTCGCCGTAACGCCTACGTCTGTGAGATAGACCCATAACATCCATCCGAAATACTTTGTATTGTCGTTGTCAAAATCTGCATTGTCTGCATGAGTAAGGCGCATCGCCGAGGAAAGGGTGAAGCCGGCAGACTTGACAGTTGCCGTGGAGACGGGATCTTGCTGCGTAACGGAGTTCACATCGTCAAAATTCAACGATCCGATGGCATCGGCTCTTTCCGCTCCAGTCGCCTCATCCATATCGTACCCGTGAGTAAACAGGTTGAGGAGATTAACGGTTGAGTTGTTGTCCAGTGTAGTATCATCTGTTATCTCGCCGCAGAAAGAGCCAGCCGTGGCACTAATTTTCACTTGGTGGCCTGTGGTCCCATCGAGTCCCTGAAAAGTATCCACTGTCCCCGTGAGCGTATACTGGACGTAGTAGGTGTCACGGACGGCCTGAGTGGTTTCGGACAGGTCAAGCGTCTCGTAGCTCGATCGGTTGTCGGCTGTCACCTCGATGGTCATGCCGGCCGTATAATCACCCGCAGGGACCGCCTCGGTGAACTTGAGGCTGATAGTCTTATTACTCGCCCCGGTTTCCCCGCTCCTATTTATATATGCCCCTTCATATGTGAGGCCAGCAGCAGCACCACCACCACCAGCACCAGTAAGAGTTAGTCTGCTCATTTACTGAACCACCACATAAACGAACGATCCGTCTACACTAACAGCACCGCTCAATTCTAAATTCAGGAGAGTATTGGCCGCTGTTTCAAACCATCCAACAGGAGAGAAAGGAAGCACGATCCCATCACCTTTACCATTGAATTCATAAATACCTGTCATTGCTGTGCCACCTGCACCACTTTCAAGCCTGACATTTACAGCCGCCCCAACAACTATATTAAGAGCCAGCACTCGTATTTTATTACTCGATCCTGCTGCTGCCAAAAGAGTGTTGTCTCCTGAAGAAGAAGCATTAATTGCAACAAAAACAGGAGTTACGACTGTCGTGCCGTTTCTCATGGTGTCTGTTGCAAGTAAAGCGGTTACATTCCCGATATCAATACCGGGGTTGGTAGTTCCCAATTTACCGATACTGTTGGTATTAGTTGCTATTGAAGCAATATCCACATCGCCAATATTGTTACTTCCTGCCGGGATTGCAGGTAGAGTTACAACGTCCACCTGCATTTCCGAACCGCTGATAGCGTTATCTAACAACTCTACTGCGGTTTTAATCGCTGCACTATTAGTTTCCAAATGTTCAGGAATATAAGGATCTCCATCTGACCCTGCTCCTGATGTCTTTAAATATTTAGACGCATCGGCTGCATCTTTTATATTAACATTAGCCATAACCTACCTCTTAGAATAATGCGATATACATTGAGTTGTCTGCATCAGAAAAATCAAGACTATTATCTCCGCTAGGAGCAATGGCAGCAGCCAACCTTCTGCGTATAGATGTGGAAGCTACTCTGAGTAGTCGGGCCATTACCTACGCCTCCGATTGCTTTGCTGTATGATAAGAGATAAGAACTTCTTCCATATGCGTCTCATTATACTTTCCCCATAAGTTTTACAGTGCCAGTAGCAGTATTGGCACTCTTCTGAAACTGGACATAATGACAACCAGCTAATTCTGGAAGGTCATATGCTCTTAGAGCATCCGCAGGGATAGTACCCATAATAGTCCCACTAGCAGTAGTTCCTAATGCATACAGAGATGACCAATTCGCTGGCGTGGTATCTGCTGAATCATTTACTTTTATAGTTATCGTTTCACTACCACCTAAAGCTACGGTGACAAACAGAGTAAAATTCGCAAATCCCCTTATATCTACAATATCGCTATCGCCGTCACTATCAAAACTGAGCGTGACTACCGATGCCTTTCTCTTATCGTCCATCGGATGAGCTAAAATCTTTGTAGCCATGCTATCCTCCTATCGTGCATAAAGATTAACTTTTCTTTTTTGCTTCAATCTATGCAAAACACCTGCCGTAGTATTGGAAAGATCCTTTACTTTCCTCTCTAGATGAGGCTTTCTGATGTGCATAACCAGGTATCTGAAGGCCGCTAAAGCATGATATTGACCGTCTTTTTCGACAAAATCAGGCTTATCATCGTCTTTCTGAGCATTCTCCAAGTCTTTAATCAAATGTCTGCATTTACGAGATATGTACACTGCTGGATCAATTTTGCCCAATTCTGGGTCTATGTCAAGCAATTCTTTGATAGCCGTATACCCATCTAGCCTATTAGCATGACCATTTCTAAGAGATAACCCCCACCTTTTAAACTCATCTTTGATCGTTTTATCGGTAAACTCCACATATCTGTTGCCCTTAGAGTCCATAGAGGGATCACATAAGATGGACATTTTGGAATCTCCTACCATATCGACTATCCTGGGAGCATGATATGAGATAGGACGGTCTGCCACATAGTACTCATCGTATATATATAGCGTCCCATCTATAGTTTGTGCCCCTAATATGACACATGTGGGCGATGTAGAGCCATAATCCATGCCAGCACCCTTCTGTATCTGCTCCTTATTCATCCTTTCTTCTATATCATCAGGGTCTAAAACATGCACAGAGTGGTCAAAAATATTGAAAAAGGCTCCAGGGCTAACACCCCATACCCCATCAAGGAAGGCTTTTCTCCTATCTTCATCAGGTTGCCTCATTAAATTAGCTATATAATGAGGATTATTCTGCTGCCCTATAGCATTATCCTTATATGTAGCAGGGATGAAAGCCTTGGTAAGCTCTACCTCACCAGTAGGCGTAACTATAACATCACTGGTATATATAGCCTCTTGGACAGGCCTGTATTTGGGAATATCCCACCTGTCGATGATCCAGTCTATAGAATCACCCCTTACATCAGGCCATGGATTCGTAGTAGCCCTTATATAACACCTGAGACCACGGGCAGCAGCCCTGTTCCATATCTGAAGACCAAGATACTGATCCTGTGTAAAAGAAACCAGCTCATCAAAACCAAGATAAGTAGTATTCCTACCCATATATTTACGCCAGTCTTCAGGATGTTCCATCTGACGAAAGAGAACCTTCGCCCCAGAAGGGAATATCCAGTCCCTGCCACCCTCCCTGGAGATGCCTCCCACACCAGGATAGAACTCTGTAGCATATTCGATAAGCTCACTAAGCTCAGAATACTGCCTACGAAATAACATAGCCAGATACCTGGGATGCTCCACCTGACGGATCGCATCCATCACCAGGCACATGCTCTTACCGCCAAAAGCAGCACCGCCATAGAGAACTTCATAACGATCCGATGCCAGAAATGCCCACTGCGGAGGACTTATAGGCTCAAACTTAGTAATTATCTCTGTCATTGACTGCATCGGATAACCCCAACGGGACAGTTTTCGAACCTTTTCATCTATTCCTCCCTCTGCCCACGGAGAAGACTGATAAGAGGCAAAAGGCTGGCAAAAGTGCCGCCTATCTCCTTCTGAAATCTAGCTAGCGGATGTCTTAACCATTCCTTCTCAAGACCAGGGAATATTACATGCTCTTCAGGCCAATACTTATCTGCTGGCTTATATATTCCAATCTTCCCCTCTTTAGCTAAAGATTTTTGAGCAGCTCCCCTGGCATATTTCATCATATCCTGATAAATAGGTTCATCATAGTTGCTACTACCTTTTCTAAACATATCTGGGACTTCTTTAGTAAGCCACTTTTTATATTTTTTTGTCAGCCCCATACGTTCATCTTTAGGGACCATATCATTAAACATAGCCTGTAAGGTTTTCTTCTCCCCCTTGTTATAGAATCCAGGAGCACGTAAAAATCTGCCTCCTAAAGAAAACGGCTTAATAATCTCTTCATAAAGTTTAGGATTCGTGAATTTACCTATATCATGGTATTTGGACATCATATAGTTATCAATCAATTGGATCTTTGCATCTGTCACATCATCAAATGCTTCTTTGCCAACAAAACGATCCTTCCACCCCTTTTTTAGAATATAAGGAATAATAGACGGCTCTTTCCTGCCTACAGGATTTAGAATAGCCTCTTCTACATAAGCCGTCTGCCCTAACTGTCCTCCTGGACGTGGATAATATCTTTCAACCGTTGCCACCCTGGGATCACCTTTCCTTATCGCCATCTCAAGCGACCAGAAAGGATTTCTCGATAAATAAGTCCCTGGACCGAATGCTCCACCCCTACTAGGGGCTATCTCCTCAAAAGGAGCATAGAGTCTCTCATAGTCTTTTGGCCTATTCTTTACTGACATCCCCTTTTCAAAGGGGAAAACCTTTCCTACATCATATCCCCTCGATGCAGCCCGCCTGCTAATAGTATTAGTAGGCGTACCATGATGGAAAATAGTCTTAAAGTCAAACTTACTCTTCAAAGGGCCAGCACTCTTTAGCAGCTTGCTCACCTGAGAAGCAGCTAACCCCGTCTCCTCTGACACAGCATGAACAATCCTGCCCATATTAGGGCCATACCTCTTAACAAGTGTTGCCAATGCTTTTACAGCAGCCATCTATTCCTCCAAAAACATCTCATACTGTGAGTCTTCACCCTTTACCGAATTGACAATAGCCTCAAACTCCTCCTTCCCATGTCTTATTGGAGACGAAGAGTCTAAAGAATCCACACCCCACCGTATAGCCTGTCTGATTTTCTTGCGAGTTCCACACTTGCCATAGTGGACAGGAAGTCCAAGGTCCACCCACTCTGGTATAGTAGTCTTAAACTCGTCACTCCCCCCTACAAAAATCCCATCAAATAGATGCAGAACAGGTTTGACATCTTTTGTCTTCATTCCATCCTGCACTGCCAAGTACCAAGGCCAGTGAATCCCTAAAAGTTTCTTTCGCCACTTTAATGAAAACTCTAAACTTTCCTCCCCCCCCATAAAAATATCAGGAGTAAGAGCGAGGTATGGTCCGGGGACTGTCTCAGCCCCGAACATATTCCATGCCTTTTCTACTCTTCTCAAAAACTGTTCTTCTGGGAACGCCTCCCCATGTGTCCATGCTGAGTAAGCCCCATTGTCAAACGCCCACATATGAAAAGGGCAAAACCATCTTGAGAACATCATTCCAATGCCCTCTTCTGTCATCCTTGAGTGGTAGTCCTTATTACTATTCTCTGCAAAGAAAGCCTTGGGAAAATTTATCGTTTCAGGGCATACATTGTCAAAGGGGGCAATCTTCTCATATTTTATTTCCTCAATATTCTTCAAAGCGTCTGCGGACAATTCAATTCTTTTCATATAAAGGATCCATCCAAAAACATAAAAGGGGTTTCAGTCACCCAAAGGTTCCTACTCCCCCAGCTATGCCGTCTGCCGTGGGTTGAGAGATAAGAGGCATAGCCCCACAGCAGATATATAGATGTGAAATGCATCTCTATTCCCCAAAAATACACCCACACCTGCTCGCCGCTATGCCTCCAGGAACTATATCATAAGTACCAATATCCAAAGGAACACCAAACAGGACACAAAAAGGAACACAAAGAAGATAAACCAACCCATTGCACCACATATACTTATAAGATATCAAAAAGACCGAAGTGTCTCACTAAGTGTCTCACTAAAAGGGACACATGTATTAGATTATATAGTATTAGAC
>Ga0208030_1001159_pt1 | contig 15960 bp, 23 predicted proteins | sample MalvirDeepMed_M9_FD_184246 | JGI IMG/M metagenome (GOLD analysis project Ga0208030, IMG submission 184246) | Marine viral communities from the Global Malaspina Expedition - Malaspina viral metaG DeepMed_M9 (SPAdes) (version 2) | ecosystem: Environmental > Aquatic > Marine > Oceanic | place...
AACCTAACTCCTGATCAAGCCGCCCGCGTCATGAAGGGTTTTCCAATTGAGATCGGTCTTACAAGTACCACGATTTCAATCGCAGTCTGAACAACAAAGGGGCGGGACCGTGGCAACACGGTCCCGTGTGACCAAAATGAGTTTTCCGACTCAGTGTGATCACTGCGAGCAGATGTTTGATGCACGGGGCGAGGCTTGCGAAACTATAAACCAGTTTTGGGTCTGCGCCCATTGCAGCGGGAGTTACTCGGTTGAAGAATTGGCCGAGTACTTTGAACTACCAGTTGCACATGTACTAAATGAACTTGGCCTAGAATAACAAGGGAGGCGGGACCACGTTCACTATCTTTATGAGTGCATTGTAAGGGAATCAAAGGAAGCACCTTTGATGAGTCATGCCTTGGCGCAAAACGGCTTTACTCTTTATCATCTTGGGCAGGATGGTCAATGTACTCTTAAAGATAGTGAGCGTGGTCCCGTATTTTTATGAACTCGAGCTTTACAATATGTAATCGATGCGGCCTGGTGCCGGCGGCGCACCGCTGCACCCGGCAATTAAATCCCGACCCGACCCGACCCGATATTGATACCACCGGGCGCCGGCTCGAGGCGGTATCTAATAAGCTGGAGACATTGCCCGACCCGACCTGGGCCAGCAATTACTGGCGCCAGGTTAGAAACAGTCTAGCCCGACAATGGCGCTATCAAATCGCTTGCCATGATATCCCATTCATGAGACACTGAGACAGCCAACAAATATGAAAGGGTAAGCCAATGAAACCAGAGATCCGATTTACCAGGTTTTTCTCCACCGATAGCGCTAAGGCTATCAAGGCCGACAAGTTCGGCTATTTGAACGGCATTAATTACATGGCACCACACGACACTGGTGGGGCTGGCAATTTATGCCCGCACTCAACGGCGGGCTGTCGTGCGTTATGCCTTGGCATGTATAGCGGGCAAGCCGCAATGGTGACCGATCTGGAACACGGAACCAACGCCGTGCGCGAAAGCCGAGTGCGCAAAGCTCAGTATTTCATGAATGAGCGCAAAGCATTCATGGCCGAGATGACTTGGCATATTCAAAACTTGGCCGAAAGGGCAAAGCGCAAAGGCAAGACACTGGCGATTCGGCCAAACGGTTCCACGGACATTAATTTCGCGGGTGTTGCGCGGCGCTTTCCAGAAACCCAATTTATTGACTACACCAAAAGCTTACAGCGGGTTCTAGATAAGAAACGGCCAGCCAATTATCACCTAACATTCAGCCTGAGCGAAACAAACAAGGCCGAAGCATTGCAAGCGCTAGCGGCAGGGTTTAACGTCGCGGCAGTATTTGGCCACGGACAGCCGAAACGCTACCTCGGCCATAACGTTATTGACGGCACGCTGCATGATTTGCGCCACCTCGACCCATCGCCCTGCATTGTCGGGCTGGATCCGAAAGGGGCAAAGGCCAAGGCCGATCAAAGCGGGTTTGTTGTCAGGGATTATTGAACCGCAGCGGCGCGGTGGTTGTTGGCACGCTTCGCGACGCTGCACGGGGCTGGTTTTCACCCTTTCCCAGCCTCGGCGCCGGCCAGAGTTACTCCCTAGCTCTGGCCGGCGTTTTCTTTTTCTCCAATTCTAAACCCCCGGCCCCGGCCACGGGCAGTCCACGACGACCGCCGGACCTTTGGTCCCGACCCCGACCCGACCCGACCCGGTTGGCGACCTCGACCCGACCCGACCTCGAGCAATCTTGGCCATGACCCCGACCAGGTCGGCCCGACCCGACCCCGACCACAGGCAGTCGCCGGCCAACCCCGACCCGACCCGACTTAGACCATGGACCACGAGCTCCCGACCATGGATCCCGTCGAACAGATATAGGTTCGAGGAAGAGAGGGGGGAGACTAAGTAGAAGCTCACCCCTCCAGATTTGCAGTGCGCGTAATTCCACGCCACCTGGTGTGATGATACATTTACTCTGTTAGAATTTGTTATTTTGAGCTCAACCCAAAACGGCACACTCTCCGCGCACATGTAAACGTCTGGAACGCCGCCGCCATAGCGGTTTTCAATCCGCGTCGTGTGCCAATGCCGGGGTATCTTTTCCTTCAACCTTTTCCACAGGAGTGTCTCCGTCTTTTGTGTCATCTAAGACCTCATACTTTGCCTCAATAGTTGGCGGAAACACTTGGGGGTTTTCTTTGTATAATTTCGCAAGACGCTCCTCAATTTCTTTGCCATCCATCTTTTCAATCGCATGAAAATGACTCGTCTCACGCCGATCTACCGTCAATCCTCCCAAAGAAGAAATAGTTTTCTCCGCAACAATGGCCGCAGAATATTGTTCACTGCCTTCGGCGCCTTCCGATAACTCGCGCAATCTTTTTATCTGGCCCAGCAGGGTCACGCCATACCGGCGCTCCCGGTCTTCTCGAAGTTCGGATATTAATTCAGCCACATGAGGAAACAATGATGAATCCAGAAGCTTATGCGCTTGGATTCTGGAAGCGCCTTCAGCGTAACCCGCCAACCTGGCACATGCGGCATTGGAGCGGGTACCATCGACATAGTGCCGGGCAAACTCGCGTTGTCGGTTCGTTAATTTCCGCCCGTGGGTTTCTTCGATCTTGTCAGCTTTCCTATCCAGTATTTTTCCCATTCGATGTGCCCTGCTCCTGTGAGAAGTGTCATGTGCCTGTGAGAAGTGTCATGTACCGGACACTTTTACCGTATATACGGAATTTCAAAAACCTTTTTCAAAAAAGAGGTCTCGCGCGTGCGCTATTCATAAAAATGTGTCATGTAGCAGTATTTATTCTTGTTGTTATTCAACCACTTACAGACCCCCATTTAAAAAGTGTCCGAAGTGTCATGTATAGTGTCATGTTGACAATTCAATGTTTTCAATGGCTTACGAACCAAGAACAGTGCTACATGACACCATGACACTTTTTTTCACCCAAAAAAACTTTTCAAAAACTTTTTTTTCAAATCGCCCCTATATGTGTCAGAGCGTCATATTTGCCCTTCTCCAAAATTCTTTTGTTTTAGCGTTGCATCTCCCATCCATCGTGGTACTATCTGGGTGAGGCATAAAGGGGAAACGAAATGGATAAGGGTTTCAAGTCTGCGTACATCGACGGCCCAGCAAGGCTAATGGCCGCGCTGACGGAGGTCAAGGTCCGTTGTCCGTCATGCACTGGCGACGGCCATTTGGGCCAAGAAGAGTGTTCCGTCTGCCACGGTGAGGGATCCATCCCCCGCGAGATGGCGACTTATGAAGCGCAAGCGAAGGGGGATTACTGATGCCTAATTGGACAGCCAACACTTTGGAGTTAAGCGGGAGCAAAGAGGCCACGCAGAAATTTCTGGATATGATGGGGGATGATTTTGATTTTGAGAAGATCATTCCCAAGCCAGATGATTCGGATGATTGGCGCGAGTGGTCGATTGAGAACTGGGATACGAAGTGGAATGCGTGCCAATGCGAGCCTGTCAAAATAGAGGAGTACCCCGCGATAAGTATGCGCATTTTGGTCTACAGGTTTGATACGGCGTGGAGTACGCCAGAGAAAGTCATTAGAAAAGTCGCCAAGGACTGGCCTGATCTGGAAGTAAGCGGCGGATGGATTAGCGAAGGCTACGAAGACTGTGGGAATTTCTACAGTTTTGGGGATTACGACTGATGGACATGCATTTTAAAACGACGGTCAGGGGCGGGATGCCTGTGACCGTGTGTTGCACGTTTGGTCAGTCGGAGCCGGATGTCGGGATTTTCTATCCGGAGATCACCGACATCTGGCTCGAGGTCCGTGGAAAGCGCGCCGAGTGGCTTGAGAAACGCGTTACGGATGCCGAGTGGCAACAGCTGCACGCCAAAGCTTATGACGAGGATTTGCAGAGATGACATTCCTGCTGATTGCCGTACTTGGCGAACAGGATTTTTGGTTTACCGGCTTCGCTTCCGAGGCCGCGTGCGCAGCCCAAGCGCTTATGATGGACCTGGATTGGTGGGCATGTGTTCCAATCTCCAACAACTGATGAGGTAGTACAATGGACATCGAACAACGTGTCGAGAAGCTCGAACGAGAGGTTGAGTTCCTCCTCGCCGAGGCCATCCGCGAGGAAGAAGGAGTTGAATGGGACTTTTCTCAGGATAACACCGTGGAGAGCGAGAGGCTGAAGGTTCGCCACGAGATGGCGAAGGGCGTATCCGAGATTGTGACAAATGCCGGCATAACCATTGATGATCTTTCCAAGTTTGGCGGAATTGACAAGCGCACTTGGAAGGATTTGTTCAACTGTGCCAAGGCCGAGTATGATTACGAGAATCTGGCAGCCGCCAGGCAGGCGGACGATAAATATCGCAGTGGAATTAGCAATCTTGCGACCTCGCTGAAGGGACTTTTCGTTCTGCGCGAGGCTCTCAGGTGCCTTCCCATGCCTGTTTTTTCACAGGAAGAGTTCAATAAGCGCAAGCAATCTGATGAGGCTTGTGAAAAGCTTCTTGAGGGGCATGACGGGAAGTGCGACGGCTGGGCTTCCAGTTTTAGGACTGCAAAGCTTTTCGCCCAGCAGCAAGGTTATTTAGGGGCGTAATTTTCAGAAGGAATACAGACATGTCAGACTTTGAGATGCAGATCGATGAGGCTGTTAACGAGCGGCTTAATGAAGAGAAAGCTCTTCGTGTTCCTGTTCGCAAGTTAGGTCGCGACATGGAAAAAGCGTCCAGCACGCTTACGGCGGTTGAGGCGAGGTATTTGGTCGATTCCTACTATGCCATGCAAGCCGGGCGCATTCGCGCCAATAACCAAATCCGCGCCCTCACGCAGAGCGGCGAACCGCACGAGAGCATCGCTTGGCTTTCGACCGAGAGCCGTGTTCTGGAGGAGAGTGTCAAGCGCACGCTGGGCGCGTATTCGGCGAACCATCCTGTTGGTAAGAGGATGCGTACCGTCGTGGGCGTTGGGCCGGTTATTGCCGCTGGTTTACTTGCGCACATCGACATTACGAGGGCGCCGACTGCTGGTGCGATCTGGCGGTATGCCGGCTTGGATCCAACCAGCGAGTGGAAGAAGGGCGAAAAGCGTCCACACAATGCTTCTTTGAAGACGCTGTGCTGGAAGCTGGGCGAAAGTTTCGTCAAGGTCTGCAACCACAAGGATGCGGTTTACGGGAAGCTTTACCAAGAGCGCAAGGAAGCGGAACTCGTCAAGAACGAGGCTGGCGCGTTTGCCGATCAGGCAGCCGCCAAGCTGGAGAAGTTTAAGATCGGCAAGACCACCGATGCGTACAAGGCGTATTCCATCGGCAAGCTTCCGCCGGCCCATATCCATGCGCGTGCGAAACGCGTTGCAGTGAAGATGTTCTTATCGCATTTGCACCAGGTTTGGTATGAGGTTGAGTTCGGCAAGAAGGCGCCAGTGCCTTATGTGTTTGAGTTTGCAGACAAGGAGCATGTTCACAAGATCGAGCCTAATTGGTAGAGATCCACATGCGCTGAGCGAACCAAATAGCTGGAGAGATCCATTCGGGGTGAGCGAACCAACTTGGCTGAGAGATCCACCAGACAAGAGCGAACCACTTAATGTGAGAGATCCACGTTCACAGAGCGAACCAAGTGGATGGAGAGATCCAAAATCTACGAGCGAACCACGTCAAGGGAGAGATCCATGCCTCGTGAGCGAACCACTGGGAACGAGAGATCCAGCCAGCGAGAGCGAACCAGGGCATCCGAGAGATCCACATGACAAGAGCGAAACCAGATGCGCTGAGAGATCCATTGTCTGGGAGCGAACCAGTTCAGTAGAGAGATCCAATCAGCGCGAGCGAACCACAAAGGACGAGAGAGATCCATATTGGATGAGCGAACCAGGATACCAGAGAGATCCAGCGTACGGGAGAGAACCAAGTAGACCGAGAGATTCATGACAAAAGAGCGAACCATAGTCAGCGAGAGATCCACGAGTTCCGAGCGAACCAGGCTGTATGAGAGATCCATGACTCAAGAGCGAACCAACACGCCTGAGAGATCCAATAAGAACGAGCGAACCATCGTTGGCGAGAGATCCACAGAGCGAGATCGAACCAAAAAACTTGAGAGATTCATCGACCCTGAGAGAACCAGGTTACCCGAGAGATCCACCTCCGGAGAGCGAACCACGTTACCCGAGAGATCCAACCAGAATGAGCGAACCATCGTTGGCGAGAGATCCAAGGGGATTGAGCGAACCACGATACCAGAGAGATCCAACTGACATGGGTATTTTGGAATATCTTGCATTGATGCTATTGAGTAGTCTAATCGTCGGCGTGCTGACGTAGATGCTGACTACTCTTGATCTTTTTGCGGGGATTGGTGGCTTTGCGCGGGGACTCGAAGCCACTGGTTTCTTTCGCACAACATGCTTCGTGGAGAACGAACCGTATTGCCAAGCTGTGCTGCGGCACCATTGGTCCGAAGTCCCTGTGCTAGGAGATATAAAAAATGTCCAGAGATCCGATCTCCCAGACCCCAGCCCAGATGTCATTGTTGGGGGATTCCCCTGTCAGCCGTTCAGCCACGCAGGAAAGCAGCGCGCCCAAGACGACCCCAGACATCTCTGGCCGGAAATGTTTAGACTTATCAGGGAATGTCGGCCCACTTGGGTTATTGGAGAAAATGTTGCTGGAATCATCAAGCTGGGCTTGGACGAAGTACTCTCTGACTTGGAGAGCGAAGGCTACGCCACAAGGACGTTTAATATTCCAGCTTGCGCGGTTGGCGCCCCGCACATCCGCCAACGGCTCTGGATTATTGCACACGCCGACAGCCAAGGCGAACCAGATGGCGCCTTCGATGGTGACACGAGACAAGGGCAGTTGGGGTTTGGGTGGAGCGAAACCTCATCACATGGTTCCGACGCCGACGAGTCAGGATCACATCGAGCGGCAGAACACCAACAAGACCCCAAGCACGGGCAAACTCAATTACGAGACAAACAAGTCGGTGAGTTTGGACAGATGGGTAAAGATGTGGCCGACGCCGAGCGCGAGGGAGACGGGCGGGGGCGGCTATCAGGATCCCGAAAAGATAAAAGCGAGAATGGACAAAGGCCATCAAACCAATTCGTGCGATGCAGTAAAGTTGTGGCCGACACCGCGAGTATCGATGGCCAACGGTCCATCGGCCAAGGAGGTTGCACAAGGGAATCCGAAGCGGCGTTTGGAGACGGAGGTGGAGTTGTGGCCGACACCGACGAAACAGGATGCGAGCAACAACGGCGGTCCAAGTCAGCACAAGAGGAACAGCCTTCCCTTGAACACGGCGGTTCTCTATCCGACGCCGAGCGTCCAAGAACCAGGATGGAAAAATCTAGAGATAGTGGACAAGGACGGCAATCCGCCGACACACGCCAATCAAAGGTTTTACGACAAGAAGACGGGGCGTGTAGTTCAGAAGGGCTTGCAGCAAGTGGTGACAGACCCGAAGTCTGGTGGAAAGTTGAACCCCCAGTGGGTCGCGTGGTTGATGGGTTACCCAACCGAGTACCTCAACTCCGTGCCTTGGGAAACTCGATCATCCCGCAGATCGCGCAAGAAATAGGGAATGCGATTAAGGCGCTTGAAAATGACGAAGAGGTATAGCCATTGGTTCTGGCACAGTTCTCTTATACAGTGGATTGAGGGTGTGATAGTTAAGCTGGATAATTATATATGGCGTAAGCGTTGGAATGGATAATGTATGAGTTTACGAGGGTATTGTATTCAAGAGACCTAACCCACTCCCAACACATGTTGATGGAGGAGTTGATTGAAGCGTGTCAAAGATTGTTCAACCGATCACCGATGCCTTTGTGGGATCAGATGTACATGTTGAAGGCCATATCTTACAGGGAATTACAAAAAGAATATAAGAGATGAGACAAAAGCTTCCGGATAGACGATTGTCGGTGACACGCTTGATGGGCGATGAATATCACGTCTCTTTTGGCTGGGATCCGCGAAACGGCGCCCTTCGAGAGGTGTTCATCAAGGGATCGAGGATAGGCAGCGACATGGAGATGCTACTTGATGATGCCTCTGTGGTGTTGTCATTAGCACTTCAGTATGGTGTTCCAGTGGATCAATTAGTTCATAGCCTGGACACGGGCCGGGAAGAGGGCGCCAAGTCAATTATCGCCCGAGCGATTGCGGAGATGGAAAATGTTAAAAAGGAGATCGCCGGCAGCGACGGCCTTAGCCAATCGGTTGTTCCACCAACGGAAAGTGCGCCCTAAGAAGGGTAGAGGGTCATATAGAAGATGGCACAGGAGCAAGTATGGTCAGGGGGAACAACTCCCACATGCCGATGGTGCGATCAGACCGTAAACCCTGAATCATGTTTCGCGGACATGGTGATAAAGGGAGATGATATGAAGTGGATATGCAACTGTGGGAAAGACGTGACTCAGGAATCCGAGTCTTTAATAGCGTCGAGCTCATAACCCATCGATTGTAGCAAACACTCTACTTTGTAGATTGAGGGTTCTGCGATCTTTTTGCGCTCATAATTTTCAATTGTACTGGTTCCAATACCGGACATCATGGAAAGTTGTGGGCGCGATAAGCCGGCCTCTTTCCGTATGGCCATTAAAATATCGGCCCAATGGGTTTTTAGTTTTATACACGTCAATGTTTCAACTGATCTTCTTCCTCGAAGTCATCTAGGATATCTTCGTAGGTTGCTGACTCATCCCCTGCCATTATTCCCAGTGCCACAGTTAACAGTTTAGCCACAAGATAAGTCAAGACAGGAAAACCCATCGTAGTAACGCCGTATTCAATCGCCACGCGGAAAACAGCGATGGTTCTAGCCACGTCAGAAATTTCATATTCCTTAGATTGAGTGATTTCTGTGAGTTTGTTATAGAGTAGGTGTAAATCCTTCTCACTCATCGGTTTTAGCCCTAGCGTACATGGCCAACACATCTGCATCTGCTTTGCCAATAGCAACTGCGGCATCCACTAGGAATGCTATTTGCTGCGCCGGCGAGCGGTGGTTTTTCTTAGCCATATCCCCAAGCTTTTCCCAAGTGGGTATAGGAACGGCAACCGATTTGTACTTTTTTATGTCCGGCATTTTAATCTCCTTTAGATTTGTGCCCGAAAGGCGGGCAGATGGTTATCTTGTTTTGAGATAACCATTCCTCTTTTTGGGCTTCTTCGTTAACCTCACACGGTCGGCCATGCTGGGAAATCCATTTCTGCATTCTTTGTTGCCGGTGATAGATGTTATTCCAGGTAGGCTTCTTTTGTCGCCAGCCGCTCATTTAAGCCATTCCCTCAATTCTTCCCCCATGACCACGCTGGCAATATCCATCTTGCTTCGCAGAGCCTTCACAATTCTTTCGTCAATCGTGTTCTCTGCGATTAGATCGATGTACGTAACGTGGTTCGCTTGGCCGATCCGATGCGCCCGGTCTTCGGACTGCATACGAACAGCCAGGTCGAAGCTGTTGGCGAAATAGATCACGGTTTGGGCTGCCGTTAGCGTGATGCCATAGCCGCCTGTCTGTGGATTGCCGACGAAGAACCTGGCATCGCCTTCTTGGAACTGTTCTATGGCGCTGGTTCTTTCATCATCCGACGTGTCGCCGAAATAAGTGACCGTGGACCGTGGACCGTATTCCTTGGCAAGAGCGACTGCAATTCGCTTTACGTCATACCGGAAGCGTGACCAGATAATGACTTTGCCTTCGACTTCCTCGAGACAGGATATCAGTTCTGTAAGCCTGTTATCGTCTATCTCAATGAATTCCCCACTGTCTGTTTTGGTGTGACCTGATAGGACTTGCTGCATCCGCAACAACTGGGTCATGACATTGGGAGTGGTCATGAAGTCGTGCTCGCCAATCTGAGCTAGGGCGAATTCTTTGAGTTCCGCATATATTCTTGCTTGATCATGGGTTAATGCCACATCTCTTCGCGTATATATTTTCGCCGGCAAATCCAAGCACTCCTCTTTCATGACGCGGCTGGAGAAGTCTTTAAGCATAGTGGATAGCTGTTCTAGATTTCGATATCCGACGATCTGATTGAAGGAGTGCGAGCCGACATCGCGCTTCTTCATGATCGCGTAGCGGTATTGAAACTGGAAGAAATTGTCGCCGCAATCTCCAAGAAGTGTCTTATCGAGAAACCGGCATTGCGCCCAGAGATCCATGGGGCTTTGGGTTACTGGAAACCCTGTCAGGATGCGTCTGTACTTCGCAAGCGGCGCCAGGTTGATCAAAGCTTTAGTACGGCGCGCCTTGGGAGATTTTATTGCTGTCGATTCATCCACGGTCAAGAGAGCTCTTGAATGATCCAAGAAGGTGGTGAGGAAGCGTCGGCCTTTCGATGTCGAAAGCGCTTCGACATTCATAATGAATATTTTTAGGCTTTCGGATGGTTCCAGTATTTCAAGCAGCTCTTGCTTGTGCTTCTTTGTTGGAGAGGGTGTCCATACAACCAGGTCATATTTGACACGATCTGGCATATGGGCTGGTATTTCCAGACGCGCCCAATTTCTGTAAACGCCTTTGGGCGCCACGATCACAAAAGCATCTATTTCTTTTCGCTCATAGAGCAATGCGACATTGTCGATGCAGACTTTACTTTTGCCTGTACCCATCTCCATGAAATAAGCCCACACCCTCTTGTCCCAGGAAGCTTCGAGAGCGTCTTCCTGGTGCTGGTATGGCGTGGTCTTGAATTGATATTTTATGACGCTTCTCTCTTAAGCGGCCTGATTACGAGATCTGTCGCCAGGGGCGCCCCCACTAGAATTCTGTGGTCTTCCTCAAACCGGGAAGCGACGAGCAAGTGGTGTTTTTGGTGCAAATCTTCAATCTTCGGTAAGGTTAAATTGCTCAATTGTTCCCATATTATCCGGTGGTCTTGGTCACGCATTGGTGGGCGTTCGCAGCGGGCGATGGGGATCCAGTTAGACATTAGGCAGTTCCTTGGTTATTGGAGGGATCTGCATCCCAAGCCTCGGGGGTGCAATTAGGACAACAGTTTAGGAAGTCGTCCTCTTCGGCATCTCCTTTCGGGATGTTCCACCTCTCGCCGCAGTTGAGACAACTTATCGATTGCGTGGCCTCGATTTCCAGCACTATACCTCTTCAAGGCCATGAACCACGGGGCGAGTATATCCCATGAAAAATATATTGCAATGGGAAATCATCTGCTTTATAACTTCAGAGAGAAAGGAGAAAGCGAGTGGCCGGCACCGTCTTTATCACACAAGAGAACCCCAAAGTAGATACCCTCTCGGCGAGAGATTGGGGCCATCTTGATCCTCTCACATCTCCCTTTGACCAGGTTCATTTGAATCCTGGGCGCATTGTTTCCCAGTTGCGGCGCAAGCTTCGTCATTACGATGATGAGGATTGGCTGTTGGCGTTGGGAGATCCGGCCATTATAGGCATAGCCTTCGCAATAGCTGCGGAGTCCAACTCTGGACGTGTCAATCTTCTGAAATGGGATAAGAGAGAGAAAACCTATTATCCTGTCCAGATTACGATACGCGGCGGAATTGGAGAATTTGAAACCTGACGAGGGAGTACGTTGATGAGTGATGTTTGGAAAGAAATAACCGCTGATGCATCGGCCTTTGATGGATTGACCAAGGAAGCTGGGACAGAACTCTCTGGCCTGATCCGTACCGTAAATGGGATTAATAAGGAAATTTCCGGTTTTGAGTCCCATCTCAGTGAGTTGAAGAAAAGTCGCGATAGGTATTTGTTTGATTTGATACCTAGTCAAATGCGGGAGATCGGACTCGATAAGGTAGAAGTGGATGGCAATAAAATTAGCCTATCTACTTTTGTATCTGGAACGATGCCAAAAGATCCACTGCAAAAGGCAGCGGCCTTACAGCATCTGTCGGATATCGGGTGTTCTGATTTTATCAAGAACGATGTTGTAATAAGATTTGGTGTGACCCAGCATAATATCGCGAAGTCGCTTCAAGCTGACTTGGATGAGCAGGGATACCAGACCACATCTAAGACGTGGGTGGAACCGTCGACCCTAAGAAAATTGATACATGAACGAGTAGAGAACTCTCAGAAGATCGATCTTGAAATGTTTAACGCGTACCTTGGAACGAAAGCAAAGATCACGAAAGGATCATGAACGATGGCTAAAACAAATGGAGTACTAGAGAAGGCGTTTGCCGAAGACAGCGGGGCCGGGTTTGAGGACGTTACTCAATCTGACGTTCAGATTCCCTTCCTCCGAATCATTCAAGCATTATCTCCTCAGTTGAAGAAAAAGGAGCCGCTTCTTTTCATAGAAGGCGCATCTCAGGGGGATATCTTCAACACGGTCACCAAGCAGTACTGGGTCGGGGATAAGGGAGTGGTTGTCATCCCAGTACATTTCCAACATAAGTTGAATGAATGGGTTCCGAGATCCCAAGGTGGAGGTTTCGTTCGGGAGTTAGCTGCCGCCTCTGAAGAAGTGCGCAAGGCCGTGCGGGACAAGGATGTCGGCATGGAAATCCTAGAGAATGGTAACGAACTGGTTCGGACGGCCATGCATTATGTAAAAATCGTGCATGAGGATGGATCTCTGGAAAGCGCGATGCTGGACATGAAGAAGACGCAACTGAAAAAGTCCCGTCTTTGGTTGAGCATGATGACGATGCAGAAGCATAACGGTGCGACATTACCCAGCTTTGCTAATATGTATCGTCTGAAGTCGGTTGAGGAAGACAATGACCGAGGATCATGGCATTCATGGTCGATATCTCTCGAAGGGCCGGTTCCATCAATGGAGGTCTACACAGAAGCCAAGGAGATGTATGGCACGATTGGCCGTGGAGAATTGAGGATTGCGCCTCCTCCTGAGCAATTGATCGTCACTCCAGATCCTGACGACAGCATACCGTTCTAGAAAAGGATCGATCCCTCGTGTAATGCGGGGGATTCCTTTGCTATGGGTACGCAAGAGAAGCGTTTCTTTGATCTTTTTGAAGGTCATACAGGAGTGTACGGGCAAACATTTCTGCTGGCGCAACGGCGCCAGAATGGCAAACAAGAGGCGAAGGGAACATATATCCATGAGCCGCTGACCGCAGAGGTTGTGCGTGAGCACCTCGACGGCAGGCGCAGCATAGGGTCTATTCCTATCGACCAAACGAGCATGTGTTCGTTTGGAGTCCTCGATATTGATGATTATGATTTAGACCTTGCGGCTCTTTATTCCAAAGTAATTAGACTGAAACTTCCCCTTATTACATGCCGGTCCAAATCAGGCGGCGCTCATTTATTCCTGTTCATGTCTGAGAAGATCGCGGCATCGGAGATGCGCGATAAACTGTCGGAATTTGCAGCGGCGCTTGGTTGGGGTACGTGCGAGATATTCCCTAAGCAAGAAATACTCCTCGCAGATCGGGGGGATGTCGGCAGCTTTATTAATTTACCGTACTTCGGCGAATACACGACACGTTATGCACTGTCGGAGAACAACGGCAGTCTGAGCCTTGATGAGTTTTTAGATAAGGCGGAAAGTGCAAGGATATCTGCCAAAGATCTTTCCTCTGTCTCTATTGGAGGCGAGGAGACAGTTCTTCCACACGGGCCACCTTGTCTACAGCAAATGACAGAATTGGGTATTCCAGAGGGCGGCAGAAACACCACGCTTTTGAACGTAGGAATTTATTACAGGCTCGCGGACCCAGAGAACTGGAAGCATCTTCTTGAGAAGCATAACCAAGAATACTGCTCACCGTCACTGCCCGCCAAAGAAGTTGTCGCAATACAGGATCAACTTGAGAAGAAAGATTACTACTACACTTGCAAGCAAGAACCCTTGCATTCCCACTGTAACAAATCGCTTTGCAAGACGAGAAAATACGGTATCGGCAACTACTATCAGGCTCCTACGTTGAGCGGATTGACTGTAGTGGAGTCTGAGCCGCCTGTGTGGTTTGTGGATGTGGATGGAATACGCTTGGAGTTATCAACCAAGCAGCTACAGATGCAAGTAGAGTTTCAACGTGCGTGCATGGAGCAGATATACAAGATGCCGCCAAAAATGAAGGACGCGGATTGGCGCGACCTTATAGATGCCATACTGAGCAATGCCACACGCATTTCGGTCCCGGAGGAGTTAACACAGAAGGGACAGTTCTTGGAACTACTGGAACAATTCTGTGCGGGAAGATTCCAAGCGCACAGCCCGGAGGAGTTGATCACGGGCAAGCCTTGGACAGAGGACGGCATTACGTATTTCAAACTCGGCGCCCTACAGGAGTTTTTGAAACGCAGTAATTTTTTGGTCTATACACGCGGACAGATAACGGAGCGGCTCAAGGAACTGAACAGTGGCAAGATATCCGACAAGAGGTATTCGTTCATGGATGATCAGGGTAAACAAATAGCTATCCGAGTGTGGTTTGTTCCAGAGATGAAACGCGGGGATGTGGAACTTCCTGGCGTTACTTTCGAGCCAGAGGATGTTCCGTTCTGACTGAAACCACAACATACATGGGACCACCCGGCTGCGGTAAAACGCAAACCGTCTCCAACCTGGTACGAAACTGTATCGAGGACGGAATTCCTCCAGAGCGCATTGCTTGCGTGTCGTTTACCCGGAAAGCCGCAGCGGAAAGCCGGCAACGTGTGTGCAGGGACTGGGGGATAGAGGAAGACTCCCTCACTAATTTCCAAACGCTTCACTCCATAGCGTTTCGGGAAGGAGGGTTTACGACCAAGGATGTTATTCGATCAAGTGATCTAAAAGAGATAGGGGACCAAATTGGTCTTATATTTGGGAAGAGCAAGAGCAACAGGGCAGAGAGCGATTTTGATCAAGTAGGTTTGGCGGAAGGGGATCAGCTTCTCGGCGTTTATTATCTGGCGCGCAATAAGAGGCTATCGCTTGAGGAAACTTTTGCAAAACACGCTCACCCTGACATGTCGTGGTCTGTACTCAAGCGTCTCGTAAACGCCTATGAGGATTTCAAGCGCGTCAGACACAAGATAGACTTTACGGACATGATTGAGCAGTTCGTAGAACGCGCAATGCCCTTGGACATTGATGCTCTGTTCGTTGACGAGGCCCAGGATCTCTCCACCCTGCAATGGGAGATGGTTAATATCTTGCAGAAACAACCAAGAATCGTGGTTTTTGTTGGGGATGACGATCAAGCCATCATGGATTTTCAGGGTGCGGATGTGCAAGCGTTCCAGAACGCATCGCCTAATAAGATAGTTCTGCACCAATCCTACAGAGTACCTCGATTGATATGGAAGGAAGCGCAGACCATAGTCCGTAGGATCGAGGGCCGGGAACCAAAAGTCTGGCATCCCACAGACCAAGAAGGCCGTATCCAGTGGCATCAAAATATATTCGATGTTCCTCTACACTCTGGAAACTGGACGATCATGGCTCGAACCAACCGGCTGGTATCGTCATATGCCAAGATGCTGCGGGATGAAGGTTTTGTATATAGTCGAAAAGGTCATCCCAGCATTGCGCCCAAGACCTACGATGCGATGATGGATTGGGAGTCGTGGACGAGGGGGGAATCCCTCTCTGGGTCGCAAATCCGGAATGTCTATTCCTATATGAACAACGCTTACGAGAAGGGCTATGGACCACGGTCCAAGAACCTTCAAGCGTTGACTGAGGATGATCTGATCACGATGGATGAAGCTATGGGTACGCTGGGGTTGCTACGGGATAAAGAATTGAGGTGGCATGAGGCTTTGGATAAGATTGATCTTGAAACCAAGACATATGTTCTTAACGCTCTCAAGCGCGGTGAAAATGTAAAGCATCCCCGTATAAATCTCAGTACGATCCACGGCATGAAGGGCGGCGAGTGTGACAATATACTAGTTGTTCCTGATCTCTCTTATGCGGCGGCTGGAAAGTTGAAGAGAGGAGGCAGTGTGGAGCATAGGGTGTTTTATGTCGCGGTCACACGGGCAAAGAAAGAACTCCATGTTATGC
>Ga0208030_1001164_pt1 | contig 15921 bp, 21 predicted proteins | sample MalvirDeepMed_M9_FD_184246 | JGI IMG/M metagenome (GOLD analysis project Ga0208030, IMG submission 184246) | Marine viral communities from the Global Malaspina Expedition - Malaspina viral metaG DeepMed_M9 (SPAdes) (version 2) | ecosystem: Environmental > Aquatic > Marine > Oceanic | place...
AACTAAAAACTCTTTTAATTCTGCTACAGCTTGTGCAACAGCTTCGCCAATTAAATCAAAATCAATAGGCGCGTTAGTGCCTTCATGCACATATTGTTGAGTTTCTAAACTTTCATGTTCTTTTTGATATTCAATTAAACTGAGTCTTAATTCTTCAACTATTTTGTCAAATGCTACAAAACTATCATATTGAATTTCAAGTTGTTTAACTGGCGGGTCGTACCCGGGTTCCAGAATAACCTTTGCCGAAGGGGTGAGAAAACCTGGTTCACCAAGCCAGGGGTGCACCATGGTGGTGATATGGCTCAAACTCGCGGGGAAGTTGAGGGCGGTGAAGTCGGCGACGTGGGACGGAAGATCTAAAAATCCTTTAAGTACTCCAATTTGATAACTAGCTTCTGTTGAGCCTGGTCTTGGGTCAATACGCGGACCATTAATTAATACCCCAGGGCGGGGTTCGGGGGCAGTCGGCTTTGAGCCTTCAGCGGAAGTATCCACGTCTGGGACCTCATCCAACAAGGTTTCGATGATTGGTTGAAAATAACGCCAATCTCTAAGATAATATTCTCCAAGTATTTTAAGCCCTTTTCGAAGAGCGTTTTTCTTACCAACTATTCCAGTCGAAGTCGTGCCGGTTGCCTCTCCAATATATTCTTCACTAATACCAGTTGTTACTAGTTCTTGATCTGTCCGAACAGACACAGTTACAGCATAAAAATCGCCTTCAGTATACGGTATATTTAATTTTTTACATAACCAAGATGACATATTTATCTCCGATTAAGTAGTATAAACATTTCTACTTAAAATATAACCTTCGCCCATGGGGTTGAGAAACTTAAATGTAGTGTTCACATTGTTTACTTTATTGATAGCATTTGCCGCCGCTGTTTTAGTAGCAACATTTATTACATTTTGGGTACTAGCCCTAATTAACGTAACAGAGGGGAACGCGCGACCGCCATATGGGGATGTCGCAACTGCATGAGTGTGCGCCCCAACTGACCCATTAAATGACAATTGGTATGTCACAAAAGTGTTTAGTGTCTCTGTTAAATCATCGATTTGTTTAATTATAGCTTCAAGTGCTGCTTTAAGTTTGTCGCCTTTGACAAGTGGCTCCAATAAGCTCTCATTATTGCCAGCTATTAAATCAATATTACCAATACTTTCAACTTTGCCGCCGTGAGAAGTCATAGAATCCATTGAAGTAACAAGTTTAATCCCTTCCCTGCCCATCATTCTTACTCCATCTGCTTTAATCCCAATTCCAGATTTTGATTTAGGACTACCAACTGTACCCTTGCATAAGTTAAAATTTTCATCAATATTTGTTCTCTGACTTATATGAATTCTTGCTGCGTCTGTTTTAAAGTTGGGGTCCACCCATGCGTTGGACGTAGGGTTATAACCCATTCTTCCAACAACAAGATCGATAGACGATGCTTGGGTTTTTCCGGCTCCGCCTGCACCGCTGGCTAAACTTCTTGGCCGGTCGCGACCTAAAACAATCCATGAATTACCATTATCCACCACTTTTTCAGATTTTGATTGTATAAATTTTGGAAGGGCTTCGACTATTGGTCCATGAAAAGTACCTTGATTAAGAAGACCTTTGCTAATCTCGGTTCCGCCACTTATTTGTGCAATTTGTGCAGAATCTAAATTACCTTTATCGTGTATTGCTTTTATTTTTCCCATTTTTTAAAAAACCTTGTAGCATTTTCTCCGTTTACAATTAAACTATCGATATGGGACACCTACGTTTCTACTGTCCCACGCCTCCGGAATAGCTTTGCCCCCCAACGTCGGGGCCTGTTGCAGCCCCAACTCTGCCATCATGGGCAAAGCTATTGCCTTCCAGATTAACTCTCCAGGATCCGAGGCCTTGATACTACGTGCTTGCCTATGACACCCAATGTACTTGATTTGCCCACCCATCCTCTGTATCTCTGAATATGTATATCTTATCGCTTGTTTAACTGCCTCAACCTGTGATGGTGTTGGCGTCATGGGTATTGCGCGGGCTCCGGAGGCATTTTTTGGCTTCCAAAAAGTACTCGGATCCGCGTGGATGCCAGCAAACCAACCCTCGATCTCGAACCCAACAGATCGACTATTCCAGGCGTGGCCGTGCCACACTTTTGTGTCCAGATTCTGGAAGAGGTATGCCGTGGAGGGTTCGCCGGTACCGGTGGATACATACCAATGAATCTCTAACCTGGCCTTATGGCCCCAGCGTTTCCAGTCGCTAGGACCGTCGGCCCTACCAGACTTCGTGGCCATCTGATGCAAACATATCGTGTCGATGCGGCTAACGCGGTTCCTACTCGGGGCTTTGTTACCCTTGCGGGGTTTGAGCGGCCAGACTTCGGCTCGTTTATCAACAATCTGAGAAGGAAGAGGTCCGCCAAGGGGGTTGGGCGGCAACGATACCGGTGGTCCCAAACCAAAGTCAACCGGGGCGCTTGAAGGATTTGGGTTCTTCTGTGGGTCGTGAAGGCTTCTTGCTGAAGCGGTGCCAGGCGCGGTGTTGGCGGCTGTGGGCGCCACTCTTTCTGCGTTCACAGGGCCAAGATATATTGGCCCACGAAGAAGGTCACGATGTTCAAAATCTACGTAAACCCTTTCACCAGGTGAAGGTATCCCAAAGTTTTTCAGAAGTTCAGGATCTTTTGCAGTAAATGGTGGTCTTTTCGCTATTAAGCTGTTAATTGCATTCCAATCGGCTTCAGAGTCGTTTGGATCGTTGTTAATAGGGTAGGCTGTTGGTCTAATGTCCCCAAGCTCTTGTATATACGCCACAACAAAAAGCTCTTTAATTTGTTCAGTCGATTCTTCGCCAAGAGCCCAGCTTAATAGACTAGGCTTATAAGAACTTCCCGCCTCTGTTTCTTCTTCCCAAGCATAACAAACTTCTGCTAGCCACCCATTTTGACCTTTTGTCATGTCGGGAGTAAAAGAATCCCTTAACATTGCCTTGGTCATTCCCATGGCAGTTGCAGAAGATGGATCAAACTTCCGCTCAATCGATTCTTTATAAACGGGGGCGGCCTCGCCATAAGGTCTTTTTTTAGGGTCAGCCATAATAATGCTTTATTTCACCCCCTGGATGATATCAAATAATTCATCCTTGTCTCTATCGGACAACCCTTGCTTTTTATCTTCACGCTTTTGCAGAAGAGCGACAATTTTAACTAATTGCTCATTTGATCTTTGCAAAGTTTCTACATATTTTGCAGCGACTTGGCCAACTTTTTCGTGGTGCTCATCATCAGAAGCTAAATAACGCATCACATCTCTTAAAAGATCCTTTGTTACCTTTCTATCGTCGTGAATGTTTTCTAACGCTTCTTGGATAAACTTTTCTACATCTCTCATGATTGTACTCCTTAACCATGAGTAATTAGAAATTTATTATATTTTTCCGTCATTCCAATCTTTTTTGAATTTGCGATATTGAACTCTCATTTTGTTCAAGCTATTGACAACTTGTTTTGTATTTAATCCCGTTAATTCTCGCAAATAAAGATAAATTGCTTTTTTATTGAAAATTTCTATATGTTGAGAATTTTCTAATAAAATTTTTACAGCTTCTAGAACTTTTTTCTCATTTTCTTTTAATTTGCCGGTATCCCAAGATTCCACTTCCGTCCATAAATGTTCCCAAAATTCTCTAGCCTCTCGCGTGTTATCATATTCTATATTGGTTGAAAGATAATTCTGTTCAATAGACTTGGATATATTATCGAAATCCAACTCTCTTCTTTGTTGCTGGTTATTTTTTTTAACTTTGTGAATAAACCAATTTTTCGTGATAACGCTAAAATAAGAAAAGGCTTTAGAGCCTCTGTTTGGGTCATACTTCTCTAATATTGTTACCAGCCATATTTTACACTCTTCTCTTAAAAGATCTATGTTTGGCAAATTCGAAAATTTGTAAGTATACACAATTTTGTCAACCATTTCATTAAAAGCCGGCTGAATATAATCAATATATAACTCTGTTCGTTCTTCTCTACTTTCTGATTTGGCATATTTAACTATTGCCTCTTCATGAACAATTGTAAAATAGTAACGACCAGATTTTTTACTAGGGCCTCTCTTCGGCATCGTCTTCCCCCTCGGCGGCATCGTCTTCCCCTTCTTCCTCTTTCCCTTCCTCTTCCGCTTCAGTTGTTAAGTTGTATATTTCTTCATATCCTTTAATTTCCTCAACAATATCTCTAGAATGTCGAATTAAACTCTGTAAGGATTCATCGCCATAAAAAGTTTCTAATGAATGAATCTGTTCTAAGTGATCTGTAAACATTTCCATATTGTTTAAAAGATCTCCCATATTCTCAGAAACGAATAAAAGTTTTTTTAAAGCATACGCAATATACCAAAACAACAACACATTTAGGGTAATGGAAAGTATTAGTCCTGTCTCAATCATTTTGGTTCAAACTCCGTTTTTCTTAATTTTTCTTTTTCTTGTCTTATATCTTCTTTTGCTTCTTCTATATGTTTTTTCACAACGCTACCAACCTTTTCTTCTTCGACTTGTTTCTTTTTGGTAATAGGTGAAAATATTTTTGTCAATGAAGGTTCTCCACACATATCACAATGGGTATACTTTTCCTTCATCGAATGTGTAACTTCAAAAACCTTATCACACTCGATACACTTATACGTGTATCTTGGCATTATGACTTAACTGACTCTAAAGCTTGCGCATCATCATGAGAAAGCTTAATAAGCGGGGGGTTTAAAACAATCAACCCTCCTGTTTCATCCTCCACAAATTTAAGCTCTTTCAGAACAGGAACAATATCACTTTGCTCCATTAAACTTTTTTGAAGCGCCATCATTAGTGCCCCCAAAGCTTGATCTGATAAATTCATTTCTTTAAGATTTACAGTATTATCCATTATTGTTCTCCTTTGTTACTGCTCTGCCCTCTAATAATTCCCAGTCTTTTTTAGGGCGTATTTCTAAATTAGTTTGCCAGGCGGCCTTAAGAGTGTTTAACTTAACACCTTTTTTGTCGGCTAAAGTTATAAAAGCATTAAGATCTTTTGGGAAACAACTGCCGCCGAAGCCTAATTCTCCATCTGGGCCCGGAACGTGCAAGTGGGAATCTGCAACTCTCCCATCTGCAACAAACCCATATAATGCTTTTTCCCAATTAACGCCTAGTTTATCAGCGAAAATCTTCATTTCATTCGCAAATGAAACTTTGAGTGCAAAAAATACATTTCCAAAATATTTTATAAATTCTGCTGTCCGGTAATCTGTTGTGACAACATTACAGTGCATAAATCTCGTCTTATACAAATCCTTTACTCGCTCTGTGTAAGGCCAGGTGCCGCCTAATATGATCCTAGCTTGATTAAGAAAATCAAACTTAGCTTTTCTTTCAGTCAAAAATTCAGGATTATATACAATATTTAATTTTGGAAACATTTTAGCTAAATCATCTGTTGTCCCGGGCACCACTGTTGATTTTAAAACAACTACATTATTTTTATTATTAATTTCACTAATTTCATCAAAAACAGATCTAACAATTTTCAAACTTATTGAACCATCTGAGTTCATTGGTGTTGGTACGCAAACAAATATTATATCAGATTTATTAACAACTGTTTCTAATGTATCTGTTGCTTTAAGCGGATCCTTATCATAAACTTTTATATTTGCCACTGGACTAAGCCCAAACGCAAGGGCGCTGCCCACAAAGCCGTTGCCAATTATTCCAATATTATATTTGTTCATTTCCAACCTTCTGAAAACATTCTGAAATACCTTCGCCTATTTTAACACAAACCTCCCAACCTAGTTCAGCTAATGGTTGCGTATTTGCTTTTGTATATAAAACATCTCCTGGTCGTGGGTCTACATATTCGAATTTTGTTTCAGGATGAAACTTTAACACAATGTCTTTTATTTCATTCAAAGAAATATTTTCACCAGTGCCAGTATCAAAATGTTGGCCATTAAATTTGCCATCATAATTCATACAAAAAACATTTGCAGAAACAGCATCGTTCACATGTAACATATCTCTTCTTTGTTCGCCATCGCCAGTAATAAAAGGATCTTTGCCTTCACGAATATATTTCATCCAATTCGCGACAGCTGTTGCATATGGACCTTCAGCTTTCTGGTCCACAGAATAGACATTAAAATACCTCAAACTTACAGTATCCACGCCATAAACGGTTGAATAATTTTTACATAAAATTTCAGGTATAAGTTTAGAAGCTCCGTATGGACTTGTAGGGCCATCACCATTGCCAACAACAGAGCTTGAACTAGAATATATAACTCTTTTAGTATTACTTTTTCTAGCAAACTCCAACAAACTAATTGTAGAAAATATATTATTTGTTAATACTTTTTTTGGATATTTTACACTATATGCAACTCTTGGTATTGCCGCTAGATGAAAAATAAAATCTGGTTTGAGAAAATCATATTTCCATAAATCAGAAACAACATTTTCCCCACCCTTTAAATCAATCCCCCATACTTTGTGTCCAAGAGATGAAAGCTCTCTATAAACACGAGAACCAATATAACCAAGATATCCTGTTACCAAGCATTTAGCCATTCTTTAAATCCTCAAACTTATAATTAAAAAATTCAATATCTCTAGAATACAAAGTTTCTATCATTGCTTTGGTCGTATTATTATAGTAATAAGAATAGTGTTTTCTTGAATCACTTTTCTTTTCATGTGGAAAATTTTCTGGTATTAAGGCGCCTGGGGGCGCCCATGGTCGGAACCAGGGGATCTTTAAAAGGTAACAAACTACTTTAAAATCACTTATTAGGTTTTCATATCTACCAACAAAAGTTGCGTCTTTAGCAAAGTCGATTTGGGGTCTTCTATGACACCAAGGGGAGGGTGAGGACCAGGGCGACAAAAACTTTTCAAAACTTAACTCTTCATCCAATCTCTTATACCATAAGTAATCAGAGACGGCGCGGTCCCATGGGTTTCGTACAAAACAAAATTTAAACATATTTTGAAGAATTTTTGTTTGCTGTTCAAAGGTTGGAGCAATTTTTATATAAAATCTTGAAATATATAAAATTTCTCCTAATGTTAAGTGCTGTAGCCATGTTTCCTCCGAATTACTGTCAGGAGTAACAAGAGGGCCGCCGGTCCAAGATGATGCATGTCGGCCGCGGACCACAGTAGCGCTTCCAAACATGTGGCCATGATCTTTCGGTATGCCTAGATAACTTATTATACTAGACCCCCCTGTTTTCGGAATATGCAAAAATATAAAGTTTTTATCAAAATCAATAGGCATTTTTAGCTTTTGCCCCACAAACCGCTGACCATAAAAAATTATCTTCTTTATAAACGCAAGAACCAATATAACTAAAATGTTCTGTTACTAGACACTTAGCCATGTTATTCTCCTAAAATATTGCTATTAACAAATTTAACCCAATCTTCAAAATAAACTTTACCTGATTGATGATATTGATTATATTGTTTTCTGGTTCCCCTACCTAAATGAAGGAAAATAACATTATTATCTTCGTCGATTGCTCGATCTACTTGAAAATTGGTGAATGGTTCTGGTATCTCTTCAGCGTTATTATTATGAGTATTTCTGCAACAATAATAATCTAAGCTCTCATCTCTGCAATATTGTGTCCAATTATCCCCCACATCAATAACATTATTGTTGTGTTCATCAAAAATAGGATCGAAGTTAACATTTTTTGCAATATCACTTTTTATCAAAAGGCCGCTAATATGCACTGCGCCGATTCTAGAATTGTCCACGACGGTGCCAGCTATAGCACAACCCTCCTCTATCTTTGAATAGAGAAACCTCATCCAGTTTGGGTTTGTTGCAACAACATCATTATGGCATACAAAAACATATTCTGCCTCTACTAATTCTAACCCCTTTTCTACAGCCTCGCCGTTAGTAAAAGAACTTAGATATGCGTGTTGGCACTTATTCGTGACCCAAACAACACTCTTGTTTAAAGATACTATATCTTCTTTATAAGATTCGTCGCCGGCATTTTCTACAACAATATACCTAAAGTTGAAATCGCCCTTATTTTTTTCAAAAGACTTTATTGCCAAGGATGTTAAGTCTTTTGAGTGATAAGAAGGTATAATGATATCAATATTCACTTGTTATCCTCATAAAGTTTATAATAATCCCCCAGAATAAAACTTTTTCCAATTGCTATTGATTTTTTGGCCATGTCTGGTCTATATTTGCTAAAAGGTAGAATTCTAAAATCAAAACTTACTCTTGACTTATTTGTTTTGTTAACCTTGTTTCCATGCAAGCATTTATTTCCATCAAATTGTATCACTTCTCCTGGTACCATGTTAAGTGGTTGAAAGTCTTCTTTTTCTGGGCTTGATTCTGCCCAAATACTGCTTGTATCGTTTGCTTCTGTTAAAGACACAATAAAATTTATTTCCCCTTCTGGATGATTATAATCTTTGTCTTTGTGCCACCCTCCGACAGCTATGTTTTCCGGTATGTGCACTCTAAATGTTGGCGATTTTTGATATAAAAATTTATCTTCTTCAACATATTTTGATATTTCTTCATAAACAAACTTTTCATATAATTCTTGAAATTTTGAATTTTCTTCATTTATTGGTTTATAGAAAACTTTATGAAACCAAGTTTTATTGTCCTCTCCAATCTTATGAAGTTCTTTATATTGGATATCGGGTGGTAGCTTTAAATGAATTTCTTGCAAAGTATCGCATTCAAAAAGCTCTTCAACAATCTGCACAAAATTATATTTTTCCAAATTATAATTATGTTTTTGCATTTTATATTCTCATTCTGGTACTATAAAATTCTTTCGATTGCTACGCCTAAGTAAAAGCCAGGGTGGGTGAAGTGTTTAACATCTCTTATCATAAATTTATCGCGATCTTTTTTTGCATAAAAACATTCCAATAAATCTCCAAGCGACACATTACTATAATATTCACCTTCTTTAGTTATGAAAGATATATGCTTTGGTCGCATGGTCCATATATATTAATCACCAACCCATCTACTATTTTCCAAAGACCATTTTACAACTTCTCGAAGTCTTTCTTTAAGAGGTTTTTGCGGAACCCAACCAAGACGTTTCATTTTTTCTGATGAAAGCGCATATCTTAAATCATGTCCTGGACGAGATGAATGAAAATCAACTAATTCATAAACAGGTTTCTTGTCCATAATATTAGCAATCATCTTAACCAATTCTTCATTATCAGTTTCTTCAAGGCCAGCAATATTATATTTTTCGCCGGAAACACCATTGTCTAACAAAAATAAAACTGCAGAGGCGACATCACTAGCATGAATATAATGTCTTGAACCAGCTTTTGTACATTTACTATTCGCGTGGATATGGAGCATCTCGCCATCTCTAACTCTTTTGATAATTTTTGGAATAAACTTTTCAGGATGCTGCCTCAAACCAAACACATTCATCGTATGAGTGACAACAATAGGCATTTTATATGTATTTTCATAAGCAACGCATAGTTCCTCGGCGCCTGCCTTTGAAGCTGCATATGGGTTGCCTGAGTGATATCTATCGTCTTCTTCATAAAAAACACCTTCTGCCGCGGGGCCAAATACTTCATCTGTGCTAAAATACAAAAATAATTCTAGTGTATCTTTTAAATGCTCCCTTGCATAATCAAGGAGATTTGTAGTTCCAACGACATTATCCATGACAAATTCCATTGGATATTCAATACTCCTGTCAACATGAGAGCCTGCGGCCAAATGAAAAACATAGTTAACTGGACCGATTTTCTTTCGAACCATGTCGTTAAGAGAGGCTTTAAGATCATGCCAAACAATACTTAATCTGCCTTTAGCCATAGGGCTCGTTTCTAAGATTTCAGCAAGTCTGTTAAGATTTCCAGAAACATCTAATCTATCCAAAGACACAATTTCATAATCTGTTTCTTGTAATAATGTTTCAATTACATGATGTGCTATAAACCCCGCTCCACCTGTGACCAATACCCTTTTTTTCATTTTGTACTCCTTGTGTGAATCTCGCCGGTATTTTTTTCGCATTCTAACAAAATATATAATTGAGGACGAATAACCGAAGGGTTGGTCCATAATGCCAGTATATTAAATTTTATTTTAAAATATTTTTTAATAAAAGTAAAATCCAGTATTTCTGGTACCTCATCTAAAATTGCTTTCTTAATATCATTATAGTTAAACCTTTTAACTCTATTGGAAAACAACTTGAATTCTTCATCTTCTAAAAAAGAAACATCCCAAATAGTAGACCAAAGATAATTGTCGTCTTTATAAGCGTACTCTTGTTCGCCATTCTTAACCCACCCAATCTTGTAATCTTCAAACCTCCAATGATCTCCCAGCCCCCAATCAACATATAATACACCACCCTCGTTTAAGTGTTCATAGCATCTTCTAATAAAATCTTTAGGATTTTTTGCAAAATAAGCAGTTCTTAAGCAAACAATAGTATCATATTTTTTAATTAATTCCCAATTAGAATTTATGTTCCAATTTTCTAATTGCATATCATAGCAATCTCCTGGAAAATATTGGTTATCTTTAAAGCCTAGAAGCGCAATTTCACCTTTTAAAAATATATTCGGGTAATACAGCTGTTGATAAAGTGTCTGATCAGATCTTCCCATTTTTTATTTTTTCCCAATCATCTTTAAAATTATTATAACCCCACATTGTTTCATCCATAGTCATAAGCTTTTGCCACATAGCACTAGGGTGCATTGATATCGGAAACCAATAAGCATAATCGGTATCTTGAATTCGTGGTCGAGGCTCGGAGTTCCACCAGGCGGGGGTCATTTCACCAAGCGGAGGGCTCCCAATTGCTTTTCTGACTTCGGGGTCTAAAATGTATTGTCCGGCGCCGAAAAACCAATAATCTTCTCCTTCTTTTTCTACAACTTGTCCTTGATATCCCCCAGGTATGGGTTCTTCCTCTGTGGAAATCAATCGAGGCAGCTTTGATTTGTAATAATATCTCATAAAATTCTTGAAAGATTCTTCCAGATTATCAACATCAAAGGAAGGTTGACGATTAAATTTTAAACAAACGGCATTATGCCATCTTGCCCAATATATTGACGCCATTTCTTTAGTACAGAACGTGTAAGAATAATTTATTGGACAAACTTTTGTTATGAAAATATCACTTCTTGCTTGTAACTCTTCAGCCCCTAACCCATATTTATCACATATGTGTCTTTCCCATTGTAGATTCCCAAGATAACTAACAGCCACTTTATCAGCACAATCTCCATTTTTATCGATAAATTCTGGCTGATTTGACCCGCTTTTATTAGAAATCTGACAAAATAAATTATCTTCTTTTAACTTTTTTTTGTTTATTATATAACAACTTCTTCCTCGGTCGGGGGGCATCGAAGGGAAACTGGTGCGATGCCGCCTATAAAAATTAATTAAATTAACATGTACTATGTGCGAGAGAGAACTATACGCAATCATAAGATCTATTATTTCCTCGGCATATTGATTTCTAAAAACGTGATCTGCGTCTATTTTCATGCAAAGGTCACCAGTGCAAGATTCCAATCCTATGCGAAAATGGTCTCTCATCACGTCATAGTTCCAATTTTTTTCTGGCCAAGTGTTTGTTTTAATAACTTTTATTTCTTTTTTATGGTAAAATAACGCCAAAAGTGGTTGGTTTTTAAAAACACAAGCTTCTCTATCATCCTCCAGGAAGTTCTTAAGATTATTAATTTTTCTTTCGCTCACTTCTTCATCTCTTCCCAATACGATAATAACCTCATCGCATATTGACAATGAAGAAATTATCGATTCCATGTATGGAAACCCCATTTTTTCAGGCTCAGTCATTATATAAAAACAAGAAATTTTCATTTATAACACCTCCATAAAGCAAAAATCGATGTCTTCTATTTTATTTTTTAGAAATCTTGCCAAATCTTCAGTTTTTTGTTCATCTAAATAATTCTTATCCCATTCACAAGCATGGTACACAATTTCTGTTTTATCGCATAGTGTCAAAGGACCAAAAGGTGGATTAGAAGTACAATATATGATACTATCAAAATTTTCTTCTTCGCCTTGATAAATCTCTTTATATATTTGCTTTGGAGACAGAGCTAAAATTTTAATTTCTGCATCTTTTGCTGCTCGTATTGCGTCTGGTGACATCCTCCAAGCCGGCGGCCTAAAAATTCGTTTAAATTTGCTGTCCAATTTAGCTTGTTCAACCGTATCAAACATAAGCTTAAATCTTTGCATTGCCTCTGAGTAGTTCATGTTTTTAAATTCATCATTGTTATTTTGTTCTGGAATTCCATGGAAAAATCCATGATATGCAATTTCAAAATTCTTCTCCGGTAAGTTTCTAAGTTCCTCGCAAAATTCTGGGTATAAATTAATTTGTAGTGGCGCTGGGGTTCGTGTGTCTGGACGACCTGAATCGGGAGGCATCGTTCTCCAATAACTAATGGGTACGAAAAGAGTGAATTTAATATCATCAAATTCTTCAATCAAATCATAACATCTCTTTAACACTCTTGTGGAGGAGAGTGGATGAGGAGAAACATCATCTATGCTAACATTTACTTTATACATTCTATTATATCAATATACTCTGATATTACATCATCGATAGTCTTGGTATACTTTAACACATTTTTTTTAAAATGTTCATAATTTTCAAAGACTTTGTTTAAAGAATCGATCATGGAATCATAAGAATCATATCCGATACCGTAATCTTTACAATAATCGACAATGCTGCCGCCATTCTTATGATAAACAACCGGAAGTCCGCATGCCAAAGCCTCTAAAACATGATTAGCTCCAGCTTCCTCCTCTGAAGCTGTTAAATATATGTCATTTTGAGAAATTAATTCTGAAATAGCCTTATTGTCTCCAATTGGCTCATAATAGTTTGTGGGACTTTCAAATTTAAGCCCTGGTGGAGTCGCGCCAATATATGTAAATTTAATCTTGGCATTTTTTTCTACAATATATTGCTCTAAAAATTTATAATATTTAAATCCTTTTTTAATATTTGGCGACCAGTGGTGAGATACAACTTTTATCGTCTCCGTTTTTGGATGTTCAATATTTCTATTGTTATAAAAATCTTTAAGGGGAGAGTTGTTAATTACTGCGCAGTTATCTTCGCTGTATTTTAAATAATTTCTGGCCCATTCGCTAGGAAAAATAAGAAAATCAGAAAACTTAGTCGACTGCTTTACAAGTTCTGTTAAATCAGGTTTTCCGTGGGTTCCAAGATCACCAACTCTTTGTATAATTTTTGCCCCATGTCTCATCTTATAATCAAAGAGATGGTGATACCATTCTCCTATATTATTTGAACGCGGGTCGAAACAAAAAATAATGTCTATGTCATCACACAATCTGTAAACAACATCATGTCCATTCTGCTGCAGCTTTTCAGATAAGGCAGCAACTGTTTTATTCCCACCTCCCCATGGGCCAGTGATGGGCTTTCTATTTATATAAACTTTCATGATTTTCTAACTTTTTTTTATAAATCTCATGAAGTTCTGAATGATCAGGATTTTCCTTCAATTGGTGTTCATGGCAAAAAGAATATATTATTCTTAATTGTCCATTTTTATCTTCCGGTGGTACAGTGTGGTGAAAAGCAGCAGTGTTAAACAAAACAAAATCTTTTTTTGAATTAAATACAGATACAATGTTATCTTTATTTATCTGCTTATAGTCATCGTTAGAGTTTGGGAATATTTTCATGTGAGATCCAACACACAATGACAAGCACGGATTCTTTTGAGCTTCAGAAAATTTCGGATAATAAATTATTTTATAAATCGGCGGAACTTTACCTACTATGCCGGTTCTTTCATAAAAATATGTATCTCTATGCCAGGGCATATAAGGTCTTTTTTCCTTTTGATAATAACTTTGTCTAATTTGAACCAACATTAAAAACATATTATGACCTAATAATCTTTTAAAAATATCTGGAATTTTTGATTCAAATAAAACATCTATTATGCTTTTATCATATTTATAAGCAAATGGTCTCAAATCAGCTGTCGAATGATATTTCTCTTTTAAAATAAACCCATCTTTTAGTTTGTTATGGTGAATATCTTCTAGACATTGGTTAAATTTTTTGAATGTTTTTGTTTCTTGAAACTTGTGTAAAGAGATTCCAGTATAATATTGCTGGTAAACGTCTTGTTGGACAGTCATCCTCTTATTACCTTATCGTATTCTTTTATTTGCCTTGATAACAAGACATTCAAACAAGTTTCATATGCATAATTTACATGAATTTCCTTCGGTATAAAAAAATTGTCTTTAACACTTATTACACACTCTTCATGCAATATTGTTTTAGCAATCCCCATATCATTAGAAATGATTGGCACCTTTTTATAAGCACACTCTATTATCGCCTGAGGACCTCCTTCAAAACGGGAGCTAACTATGTATAAATCTAAACAATCATACATTAAATTTATCGTTTCCAATGGTGGTCTATTCAAGTGAATATATTTAACACCTAGTTCTTCAAGTTGAGATATTATATATTGTCTACGCCAGCCTCCTAATAATATCAACAAGTTCTCTCGATTTTTTATGTTTTCTATAGACTTAATAAATAAATCTGGACCTTTTTCATATTTTGGGGTTTTTAAGTCTGAACCTTCCGTATCTCTTTGAAAGGATCCAATAACAGTGTGCTTTTCAAAATCAATATCTAAGCCAACATTAGTTACTAAAGAGTTTTTATTTCTAGAGCATATCTTTTTGAAATCCTCTCTTGCTTTTATTTTATCAATTGAAGGCCATAGTTCAGGATTAATCCAGTAACATATTTCTTCAATTGGCTTTGTTGTGTGCTTGTCAATAGACTTTAAAGTATGTTTATTCGGAACAATATATTGATCTACAAAAACATCTCTTGCTTTGAATTCTTCGACATTAAACTTTTCTTCTACTATGTGATGCATCATCACAACCAACTTTTTCTCTTTAAGTGCTTGTACCGGATACTGCCTCCAAACCCAAGGGGCAAAAAGAACAATAGTATCACAATCGTATAAACTAGTAACATCGTGAGCTGTGTTCAGACAAAACTCTGATGTAATTCTATCAATTATCCAGTTTTCTCCTGGTGGGTGGCTAAAAACTTTCATTTTCTTTGGCACTCTTTCAACCCATCAAACAAGCTGGTATATTGATAATCTCCTATATAGCTTCGCATTTTTTTTAAGCACGGTTTTCTAACTAAAGTGTCGTTTGGTCTGGGGTCTAGATATGTTGGATTAAATTCTTTGTTAGATATTCTATGAACCATTTGTGCCAAATAGTTAATGGTGACTTCCTCATCGTTTCCTAAATTTAGAACTGTATTTTCACAACTGTTATCAACTAAAAGAGTTAAATTAACATGATCGTTTATAAAACAAAAACTCCTTGTCTGAAGGCCATCTCCTATAATTGCGAACTCTTTCTCCTTGATTTTTCGGAAAAATTCTGGCACTACCTGACCGTACTCTGTTGAATCCATATTTGGACCATAAACATTGAAAATTCTCAATATTAAATAATCAATATTGTTGGATTCGCAATATAACTTAACTAGAAAATCGTTGTGCACTTTGGAACATGCATAACTGTCTCTTTCGGCTTCTACATCCAATATAATATCATGTCTTTCCGATGTTGGAGTTTCCGGATAAAAACCATAAACTTCTGAAGAGGAAGAGTATATTATTTTTTTAACATTTGTATCTTTGGTGGCAAAAAGTACATTTTCAGTAATTTTAACATTATCTTGAAAAACCTTATACGGAAAGTCATAAAAATATTTTGTCCCATTTATGGCCGCGTAATGAAATATTTTTTCTAC
>Ga0208030_1001166_pt1 | contig 15900 bp, 26 predicted proteins | sample MalvirDeepMed_M9_FD_184246 | JGI IMG/M metagenome (GOLD analysis project Ga0208030, IMG submission 184246) | Marine viral communities from the Global Malaspina Expedition - Malaspina viral metaG DeepMed_M9 (SPAdes) (version 2) | ecosystem: Environmental > Aquatic > Marine > Oceanic | place...
ATCGTAACACTTCCAATAATTTTGAGCAGAGTTGCAGAGGTTCAAAAAATGAAAAAAGAGAAAGAACTTGCAGAGCTTTATGGTATGGACAAAGTTCCAAAGGAGGAACCAGTCAAAAAGAAATCAGCATGGGAGGATATGAGTCATGGAAAAACTAAGCAAGGATGAATATCTGGATCAGCTTGATCCAGACAATTTGAATCTTGAAAAAAAAGACTTGATTAATTTTTGTCATGGATGTATTAATGAATGGAAAGCCAATCGAATTTCTAATTTTAAGTATATCGTTGCAATGGAATTAATGATTGGAGCTGTGCGTATAACTCCAGAGGATGTTATGAAAACTGTTTGGAAAAAAATTCTAGTTTGGTTTTGGGATTTGCAATACAAAAATGCGTTAGCAGAGAATGAGGGAATGTTAAGGAGGTTCAGAGAAATTGGATCAGGCTAAAATTAACAACGTTGTAAATTCTTTTTTTAATTCCCTCAAAACGGAGGAGGATAAAATGTTAGAGACTGGTTTAACCCATAACGCAACAGTCCAATTATTACATCAAGCAACTATCCAATTAGTTCAAGATAATCCAGAAAGATTTGAACAGTATGTGAAGTTCTTTGAGTTTGGATGTATGTATTTACAAAATGAGTCAGATGAAATTCCAGAGGTTGAAAAAAATGAAAGATGATAGTTCTCCAGATGAAACAAAGGATATTGCCATTGATGAAGAGGAGTTAGACCAGTCTGATCAACCTCAAGTCTCAAAGTCTCAAACCTCTCGTTTTGCACATCTGGAGAACATTAACTTTAATTTTGAAGCTTATGATCAAGATATTTGCATCTTAGGGAGCAAAGGTTCAGGAAAATCTTATCTCGCAAACACAATTATGAAATCTCTCAATGGAATCAATGTATGGGTTTACGATTTTAATTTCCAGTTCCATTCAAGCAGAGCTATTGTTTTCAATGACTTGGATAAGTTGCTTGGAGTTTATGATGAGGCAAAGAGAGGGCATTATATTTTTCAACCTCACAATAATTCTGAAAATACTTTCAGAAGATTCTGTGAAGAAGGGTTCAAGAGAGGCAATTTAGTTTTAATGATGGATGAAGCTCACTCTTTTCTGACAAAGCAAAAGCAACTCAAAGAGTTTAACAATATTATTTTATCGGGGAGACCTAGAGGGATTTCTTGCATAACAATTTCCAGCAGACCAGCATCACTTCCCAACAATGTCTTGACAAATGCAAAACATGTTTTTGCTTTCAAGTTAAATCTGGAAAGTGATGTCAAATTTCTGGAGGGATTTTTAGGGAGTGATGTTTGGGTTTTGATGCCTCCAGACAAAAGACATAAGCTGCACGAAGAACCTCAGCTTCCAGACTATACGTTTTTTTATAGAGACATGGACACACATCAGGGTGCAATCGGTAAAGTATGAAACTAAAAATCTTCACATGTCCTGAATGTAAGTTCAGAAAATTCGAGAGCATCAATGCTCTCAATGTTCACATTGGAAAATCTCATTCTGTGAATTACAAAATCTCAATGGTAAATAATAAACCAGTGATGAAAATTAAAACTAGGTCAACAGTTCAATATTTAAAAAAATAAAGTGATGGAGAGTTCAGTCCGCTTAGTTCCTATTGTACAATTCAGTTTCAGCAGTTTGCTCCTTCTCCAATCTCAGTTGCTTCCTTCTCCTCAAGTTCGTATTCTATCCAGCAACCTAGTCGGAAATCCATCATAAAGTGTGAGAATCCTAACATTATAAGTCATATGCCAAAGGTCGTGCCTAAGTAGGCATAACCTATTCCTGATCAGTCTTATCTATGCAGACTAGCTTAGATTTCGCATATGGTTCAAGTCGTAACTAAGGCACTAAAAGAAACCAAAATGGTAATCTTTGATGAGGCGATAATTGCAGTTTTATCAGCATCTCTTGTTGCTCCTTTCGTAGTACCAAGAATTGATGCAGTAATAGACTCTGTCCCAATTCTAAGTCAGCATCATACTATCGGAGCAATAGCTGCTGGAGTTCTCACTTTTGCAGTTGCAAAAGGTATTCCAAAAATTCCAGCTTTTGTTAGAGCAATCATCATTGGTATTGCTGGAGCATTTATCCTTGCTGGAGTTGTACCTCTCTATACTAACGTTACAAACAGAGGTGTCTCTACCTAATGGTACTCAAAAATTATAGAACACTAGCAACAACTCAAACATGGGATAGTACAGCACAGACAATTATTACACAGCTCCCAAGGGACTTCCTTGCGCAACGCTATTACATTGACATGGACTCAGCAGCAGTAGCTGCTGCTGGAACTGTTACTCCAGTAGTTGATGGAGGACTTAAGATGATAACATCCATCAAGATAGTTGCAGTCGGAGAGGGTTCATCAAGAACAATTTTTGAAGTCAATGGAACAGATCTTTATCACATGAATCTCTTTGACTATGGAGCTCCAATTTCTCCAATCACTTTGCCATTAACAACTGGAGCTGGACAGCTTCACATGAACTGGTGTATCGATTTCAGATGCAACAAGCTTGATCCCGATGATTATTCTGTTGCCCTTCCAACTTACTTGCTTTCAAGTTTACAATTAGAAATCACATATGCAGTTCCATCAACAACAAACTATGGTTCAAATCCTCCAACAACTTTTGCAACTGACGTAACAACTCGTATCACTTGCGTAGAAGGTATTCCAGAAGCTGGAGAGGACTTCTCATCAAATCCTTTGCTCACAGTTCTCACAAAAACTCTAACTGCTGATACCAGTTCAGGTTCACTTGAACCATTTGACACTTTCTTCCAAGTCGGAGCATTAATTCGCAGAGACTTTTTGCGAGTTGAAGATTCATCTAACGCAAGAGCAGATGCAGAAATGACCAATTATGAAGTAAAGTCTGGAACTATACCGTTGATGTCAAACATTTACACTGACTCACAGAAAACAAATAACATTGTCAATTACAGATTAGGGTCAGGTTATCCTAGAGGTACAGCAGTTTTCAGTGGTACAACTTCTCCAGTTTTCAATGCTCCTTATGATTTAGGAAATTATATCAGTGACGGTTATCTAATGATCGATTTCTATAACAACAGGATGCCTTTCATCAATACCAGTTCAGGACTTCGTATTGGAGGACTTTCAACTGTTGGCTATAATACGGGTGATCTAATTTTCTCAGGAAATTTCATTGCAGCTAGTTCAATAATTCGCAGAGTCCAAGAAACTGTGGAGGGATAAAATTTGCCAAGTTATCTCTCTCAAAAAAAAAAGAACTAATTGCCAAGCAAGTAATCCTTAAAGAATATACTAATCGAATTGTGAGACAGTCAATGCGTTTGACTGGCAATCAGTCTTTAATTGAATCGCATCAACATGCTAAACAAAAGGGAGTTGTAAATTCATTACGAACATTATTGTCTGGAGGTAAAAAATGACTGAAAGAGCAAATGGCAGAGGAGGTTCAAAGTCTGAGGAAGGAACCCAAGATGCAAACGCCAATTCAGCAGATCCTCCAAAAACTCCAACGCAAACAGCAAAAGTAAATCGCAGTATTGTTACTCCAGCAAATGCTACATTAACAAAAGGTTCATCAAGCACTACAACTGGAGCAAACGTGCAAAGCGTTGCTGGAGTTTCAACTCCTGACTATTCCAATCTTTATTCAGCAAACCCATTAACTCAGGGAGCAAACAGAGGAACAGCGAGAGGAGCATACAACGCATCATTGACTGCAAGAGCTTCATCAGATTCGACTCTTGCCAATCCGACAAATCTCTCCAGACCTATCAAAACAAATCTGTATAACGTGGAATACTCTCAAGCAAATGTAAATCAATATCCAATGCTAATCCAGAGGAGTCCATTTGTCAATCAAACTATTCTCACTCAGTCAATTATCCCAGCTCAAAATACTGATAATCAATATTTACAAACTGAAAATACTGCTGTACGAACAGCTCAGGAAAGGCAAAATAAGTATGTAGATAAAAATAAGTTCAGGGCAATTTCAATGCCTCAACCAACTGCTCCAATCCCAACAAAAATTTACACTAGGACAAATCTTTTACAACAAGCTGGACAAGACTCCAATCCTCTAGCAATCTTAGAGGGCAATCCATTTGTAAAGCCTCAGCAACAATATTTCGTTCAACTGAATGAGGAATTTGCACCAAGACCAATTCTAACATCCTTTACAACTGATCCTTACATTGGAGTTCACAAAAGAAGTCCAATAGCTCCAAATGCTGACAATGAAGTCAATCAAAGAAAAACTGTCATGGAGTGGGCTACGGAAATCAGACAGCACAAATATTTTCCATTTGCAATGTTAGGAATTATACTCATCATTGTTTTTTCAATGTTTAGGGGGAGAAATTAAAGGAGGTGGTATTATGGTAAGTATTCCAAAAAAAGTTCCTAAAGGATTTTGGCTTGTTGCATTTGCTTTTGCAATAGGATTTATAGTTTCAAAACACTATCATAAGAATTAGAATGAACAGTAATCAATCGAATAGTAGAGATGGGAGTTATCACATCAGAGTGAACCCATTGCCAAAGAAAGAAAAACCAAAACCTATTCCAAAACCAGTCGAAATAAAAAAGGAGGTAAAAAATGACAAAAAGAAAAATCGAAAGTAAGTTAGCAAAAATCGGTATTCCAGCAACCTATTGTGGAATTACTGCTCTAGTGATAACTTTACTTGCCAGTCAATTAGGAGTGTGTGATTAATGGGTTCATTATTCACATCTGCGGATGGAGCTGAAATAACTGGTATTGGAAATGGATCAGTTGAGTTAGATTTCATGGCTGGAACTGTCACACTTCCAGACGGTTCAGTTTCAAACATGAATAAGAATCTCAATGACTTAGGAGTTAACCAATGCAACTCCATTGGAGTTTGGTGTTCAGATGCAGATGCAACAATTCAAGTTGGATCAGCAATTTCACTCTCTGATCATCAGCTTTCTCATGTGGTCAACAATTATGGATTTTCAACTGTACGAATTAACATCCCAAACAACTCAACTCCATCAGCATCCAATCAAATATTTTTCATGGCAAGTACGGATGGATGGTTGGGATATGGATTTCCAAGAATTTCACATCAGAGAGGAACTATCTCATCAACTTCAACAGATGCATATGTTGTTGAACTTTCAAAACACGTTGGAGCATATAATCAGTTTATGATAACTACTGTTAACACACATGCATCAAACTCCATTGATATACAAATCCAATATTCGGAGGATGGAGAAACTTGGTTCATTGATCAGGGTTATACAACAGCAGTTGCAATCGCTGGAGGAGCAACTCCAGATGCATTTGACAGTTGGGCAAGTGAAATCGAGCATCATTTCTATAGAATTCATGTCAAGTCAACCGTTGGAGGAGCAGCTGCAACGTTTGAAATTTATTATAACTTTGTAAACGACAGAGGGAGTGCGTTCCTATGACCACGCAAGAATTTCTATCCGATTTGTATTCGAAACATGGTTTAGTTCACAAAAATATTAACATCAGACAAAGCTATCTCCCAACTCCAATATCAAATGCCTCAACAACTCTCACTCCTCAATCTTCCAATCCAGACAAATCAGTTGGAAGCTATAAAGCTCCAATCCAGATAATTCATTTTAACACTCCCTCAGCTCCTCCAAGATTTCGAGAAAGGAATCAAATGAATCCATTGCTCCAAACCGAGACTAATATCCAGCAACAAAAATTTGCAAATCCAGATCCAAGAATGAATGTTACTGGAACTCATGTAACTTATGAAGATAGATTACAAAACATGGACATCCAATCTGGATCATTCAACTATAATGCAATCATTGGCATAGTTGGAATTTTGCTGGGAGTTGGCATAATTGTTTGGTTAGCGAGGGGAAGGAAAACTGGTTAGCTATAGACAGATTGATCAACATGGGATTAAGCAAGTAGTTTTGCATGAAAGAGAAACAACTTCATCAGGGAGACCAAAGATCTCCCAAATGAAAGAAGATGCCCATTTTGAATACAACTATACTCGAAGTGGAAAGCTTACTTTAAGACCAAAATCAGACATAGAAAAATATGAATGGTTTTTGAAAACAGAAGTCATTTACAAATCTCCATATGGAACTGGACTTGCAAAGAACCCTTATGGAAAATCCCTATACATTGATGATAGTGGAGCTGCAAGAATAACTCCAGCAACAGATTTTGAAATTGCGTTGGATTTGGGAGAGCTTAATCCATATCAAGGTGCAAGCTCTAATCAGGTTAGAGGAGGAGATGGAGCTGGAAGATTATTTGATCATCCAAATCCAGAGATGAAAAAAGGTAGATGGGTTATCAATCCAGATGGAACACAAAACTATGAATTTCAAACTTTCAATTCAGTAGAGGCAATCGTTGATGATGCAACTGAAAGCCTTACAAACAAAATTAATCATCAGGAAAAATTAGCTTTCCTTGCAGAACAAGAAAGATTAAAAAAATTAAGAGACACAGCAAAGCCAAAAAAAGAAACTGTCTTTGTTGCTCCTCCTGAACCAGTTGAAATCGAACCGATTAAAGAAGCTGTAAAATATTCTCCTTTGTTAATCGCTGGAGTCGTTGTTGTTGTTGTTTTATTTCTCAGGAGGAGAGCATAATGCCGAGACCATCTCCAAGAACTGGAACAACTGGAGCTGGAATCCAAAAATTTGGAACTCAGCAATTAAAACATCTTGATCCAGATAAACCAGCGTTGGGAGTCATTGAGAAAGACGTTGGAGCTAGGACTAGATTATATTATGGAGGAGAAGCTACAGTTCCAAAAACTCCCTTCTCCCTGAAATACCAGCAACAAAGACCAGCAACAATTAGAACAACTGCTCAATTAGATATTTCTCCTCATACTATTCCTGATTGGAAGGATATTGGATTTCCTGATTTGGGAGATTTATTCAAGCCAAAAGATACTGGATGCGAATGTGAAGCTTGCAAGAATGGAACTGGAGACTGTTCAGACAAAAATCCAAAGTGTAACGCATGGGATTTAGGATGTGAGATGTTTGGAGCTAATGATAAACATGGATGCGAATGTGAAGCTTGCAAGAATGGAACTGGTCAATGTTCAGACAAAAATCCAATTTGTAACGCATGGGATATTGGATGTGAAGTTTCTCATGGAGCAACTGACATAATTACGAACCCTATTGCTAGTTGGTGGGATAAATACGGAATATGGGTTTATGTGATTTTAGGTGTAATTGGAATTGGAATTTTACTTTGGCTATTGAGACCATTGTTCTCAATGATTGGAGCTTTCAAAGGAGGTTCTCCATAATGGGAATGATAACTGGAGTTCCAAATTGGCTTTCATTAGTTGTTGCAGTTGGAGCTCTAGCCTATATCACTCGAGCTTCTTGGAGAGGTAAAATTGGGATTTAACGGAGACCTCTATCCAGAAGCTGGAGCATCAGTTGTTATGAGTACGAAAGGAGATATCGTTCGCTACGACTCACAACGTGAAAGATACGGAATCGGATCAGCAAATCAAATACTTCAAGTAAAATCTGGATTACCAAGCTGGGAGACCTTATCAACTGCTGGATCTGTGTTAACTACGCGAGGAGATATTTTGTATGAAGATGCGTCTGGACTTCAAAGATTAGCTGCTGGAACTGCTGGAAAATTTCTTACAACTCAGGGAACTTCTGCTGATCCAACTTATACAAATCCAACTTTATCATTTATTGTTTCATTAACAGCAGAGGATGGGGATCTTACAGTTGCAGATGATCTTGCTCAAATTAGGATGCCTTTTGCATTTACCTTAACTGAGGTCAGAGCTTTTGTAAATACAGCTCCAACTGGAGCTAAATTAATTTTCGATATTGAGGAGAGTGGCAGTTCAATATTGAGTTCCTTATTGGATATTGATATTTCTGAAAAAAGTTCAGAAACAGCAGCTACTCCTCCAGTAATTTCTGACACAGCTCTCGCTGATGATGCGATTCTAAGTTTTAATTGCGATCAAATCGGTTCCTCTACTGCTGGAGCTGGAGGAAAAATCATGTTAATTGGATATCAGACGGTATAATGAACCCATGTGATCCAAGAGAGTTTGCAATGCTACTCAAAACCATAAAGAAGGATTTGCCATTTTTCTCCAAAAGGTTTGTTTCAATGAAATCTGATCATGGTAAATTTCCAAAGAATATGAAAGAACACTCAGCAAACTTGACTGAGAAGTTTCTGGATCATAACTCAGATGTCATGGATGAAATAGAACACAGACAGAAAGCTAAAATTTTTAATATTCCAAATGCCTCATGTCTTTCAACTGCATCTCAAGTTGTTGTCAATCCATACCGTTTTGCTGGATGTACGCCAATTTCAGAAGTCTCATCTGCAACTTCTGGAACAAACGATCAAGCAGAAAATGATCAGGTCATTTGGAATCAAATGACTTCCTCCGTTGGTGTTGGAGAGTGTTTTGACCAAGTTGCATTAAAACGTGGAACTTCTGGAACTGGAGGAACTTATCGTCAGGGAGTTTATGATGAGTCAGGAGGATCTCCTAATGTTTTACTTGCTGAGACAGCTCAACTCAGTATGCCAGCTACATCAACTTATACTTATCAAAGTCTAACTGAAACTGATACAACAACTGCTGTATTATGGCAAGCTTTCATGCAATCTTCAACAACTCCAAAAGTTTTAAGACAACAAACTGCTGGAGGAGCTTTGGAGTTTCGCAATAGCTTTACTTATGGAGGCAGTCTCCCATCTCCTGCCGCTTCTACGAGTTCAGGGAATCCTTTTGTTACAAAAATAGGTCATAGTTAAAATGATTTCAACTCCAATAAAGTGTTTGAAATGTGAAGAAATTATTGACATAGATGCTGAACAACAAAACTCAGATAAGGATATAATTTGTACTGAAACTTCAGAGACTTTTCTCTGTGATGATTTGCCAAAAAATAACACTGGTGTGGATGATGGATGATTTTATTGTTCTAGTTGGTGTAATTTCCTCTGGATTAATCGCTGTGAATCTCTATGTCATTAAAAGTTTGAGTAACCTCTGTGATAGGATAAGCAATCTCGAAGGAAAGCTCTCACGTAAGTAGGCATGACCTTTGCTGGATCAGTTAGATATACTACTCACACACCAGCGTTTCTTATGAGTGAACTTAGCACACTAGGATTATTGCTAGCTGCTATTGTAACGCCTATCTCTACAATTGCACTACTGAAAATCCATAACGCAAACAAGTAGAGAAAATTTTTTCTCCGAGACTTGTAACAACTCATCTCTTTTTTTTTCTCTTGAAGTCGTTATGCCTAAAATTAGAGAGTGTTACTCTCAGATTTTTTCAAGAGTTTATCCTCAATCCCATATTCACTCATATTTTAGAAAGGCATTGAAGTATTGAAATAGGCATGAATCCCATGTTAAGAATGGGATTGGGCATGGGATTGAGGTTAAAATCATGTTTAGGAAGCATACTTTCAAGCAAAGTCATTGCATACTTCGGTTAGGAACAGATAGGACACTCCTATAAAGTTGCATACTTTTGACCGTCATACTGTGGTTTTGTTCGTAAAAATAGCTCCCAATCTTGTTTTTCGTATGCGAGGAGCATTGATCAGCATGATAAGCTGAGGGAAAAAAACCCTCGAATGAGAGGTTCTTGATCAAAGTCATTGTCAAAAATGGTCAAAAAATGGAAGATTTAGGGATTAAGTATAAGCTGTAACGTTGTCAATACTCTCAAAAATTAAGTTTAATTCCTTATTGTCAATCTTTGCTTTCTCTTTTACTGCATTAAGAGCTTCTCCTCTAGTTGCATACTTTGATGGATCTCCATGAATGAAAATATCAAAGGTATGATGAGTGAATATATCGACATTTTTATCAAATTGTCTCCTATTTTTTTTACCTCCTAGTTTTTTGTATTCTTTGTAATAATCATCAGCGATATTGCCTTCAAGAAAAGGAGATCCAACTTGCTGAGGGAGTTTTGTCTTTGACTTTTTGGTCTTTGCAATCGCTTTCCTAAAATCTCCACGTTTAGCTCTCTTTGCAAATAATTTTCTTGCTTTGATTTGTGCTTTGGATGCCATAAAGTGAGTTCTCATAGTAGTATTTTTCTTCTTTCTTTTGTCAAAAAGAGCTATATCGACAGTCTTAAATCCAAACTTTGTAGATTCTGAACATGGCAAAATCAAAAAATTCCTTTGGTGCATTAATGCATTTATGGGAGGAAAAAAACAGATGGTATCATTTGCGATATGATCACCAAAATGGTGTTCATGCAATGAACTGTCCAGAGTGTAATCATGCCAATATTTTGAAAGGCATTTTTGCATTGGAGGAGACATAAAATGGACTTTGAAATCAAGGACTCCATCAAGAAACTACTAGTTGAGTTTGATGTTCTAATTGTAGAGAACAAACGACTCAAACAAGACTTACATGATCTCCAACAAGAAATTGAGAATCATGTTTGTAGCGACAAGATTCTCACTGAAATCGCAAGTGAGGACAAATAAGATGAACACACAAAGACACTACTGCAATTTCTGTGGACACAAAAAACGAGAGCATGACAGAACTGATGGCGGAAGATGTAGCCTTTGTTCCTCTCATTGTGGCAAGAAGGAGGGATGGTAATGGACTTGAAATCTTCTGTTACTTGTTCGAAATGTCGGAGAGAAATGGAAGAGACAATTCTTGCAGATATTCCAACTTGCAGAGTTGCAAACTATTTTTGCAATAGCTGTACATGTTACGTGAGTATCTACCATATCTCAGAAACTCGACTCGAGGAGATGCAAGAAGTTCATCCAATGGAGGACAAATAAATTGCCTCAAAAAAACTATCTTCAAACTGGGAGAAAGTGTGAGATGTGCAATGAGACCATGATATGTTCAAAAGCAACAAAACACAGACTGGAAAAATATGACATTTACTGGTCATGTCCAAGTTGCAAGTTCCAACTACGAGAACTCGATAGGAGGATCTAATTGCCTCCTTTCTTTTTTTTTCTGAGGGATGAGATTTGAGTGAAGTAAAAATTGAGGAGGAAATTGAAACAGTTTCTCCAGATTATTTGGAATTTAGCAATGGAACAAAACTTCCTTTGGAGGAAATTAAAGGAATAAACTATCTCAAAGACTTTCAAGTTGATACCAATGGAAATCCAAGTTTTTCTCCAAAATATAATGCAGAGAAAGGAAAGCCAGTTGCAGTTGTAGATAATCCCAAAGTCTATGAGGATTTAGTTAAAGAGATTGATGAAACATCAGCATCCCAATTTCCTAAAAATAATATCAATAAACAGTTTGTTAATATCGTTGAAACTATTGTCAATGTTTGGCAAAGGAAATATCCTCAATTCAAATTTATTGCTTATTCAACTTACAGAAATATTGGAGTTGATCCAAAGACAGTAAGAAAATATCTTAGCGTTGGAGCTCAAGCTGGACTTCTTGACAAAAGTGCAGTTGAGAAAGATGGAAAATTTCCTCATGGAACTCCATCAAAGAGAAAGCCAAGACTTGATCCAGACACTCAACAACATTATGAAAAATTTACAGAATGGTTCGAGACAGATCAAATTCAAAAATGGTTCAAAGCCAAAGCAACAGCAAGAAAGGGATTTACAGCAAAAAAAGATGCAAAGGGAATTTATCAGGGAGGATTTGGAACTGCTGGAAAATTGTTTAAGATTATGAAAATTATGCAAATCTCTCCAGAGGAGTTGGGATCTTATGCTGACAGATATGGTCAAGTTGAGGGATTAGAAAAACTCAAAGCTAGACTTGAAAAAAGAGTTTGGAAAGATCCAAGAACAATGAAAAACTTTGGAGAAGATACCTTTGAGGATAGGAGATGGAGCATTTATGATTGGGCGACTAGTCCAAAAGCTCCAGACCCAGATTATAAAATTACCAAAGCTGGAAAATACAAAGGCAAAGTCAGAGCAATCCAATCAGCAAAAACAGCTCATAATACATGGTATGATTTTGCTGGAATTATAATTCAATATGTTAAAGAATTAGGTCTCCAAGTTCCAGATCAAGATCCAGATTCAATTTTAGCTCAAGTTGCAAATAAACCAAAGTACGCCAAAATTCATCTTACAGTTGATCAGATGGAAAAAATGAAAAGATGCATACAAACTGGTACCACTGGTCATTTACCTAAGATACAAAACATCAAAGTGCAAATAACAGATTATGCAACAGAGAAAAAAGCAGTTATTCTTGAACCCAACAAATTTTTTGAGTTAGATGAAAGTTACTGGAGAGATGCATATTTTTATTTCCTTTTGTCTTTGGAGATGGGATTTAGAGCAGAGGAAGCTCTCACAATAATTGCAGAGGAAGTTGAGGAAGATTCCGATAACTCTGGATTAATTTTTTACAGCAAAAAAGGAAATCCAGTTTCTTTTGCAGAGTATGAGAAAGGAGGAGCAATCCAAGTTCAAATCTATACTCGAAAATCTGAAAAACCATCTCAAGCTGGTCAAGGAACTCGAATCCATGCTGGATTTATTCAAGCTCCAGAGTGCAAAGAATTAATCGTAAAAAGATACGAGGAAGTGCAAGCTGGTATGCAGTCAAAAGATCCAGCAAAGTATGGAATCATAAAAGAATTGAATGGTCAAGTCTATACTGAACATGCTTTGATTGGAATAGATGGAAGATATACAAAAGCAGGAACTCTCAATCTTCCCTCAGATGCTTATCAAACTGAGGAGGAGGAGAAAGAAATTGGAAAGAAAGGAACAGTAAGAGAAAAAAAAGACGGAAGGGATAAGATGAGAGCAATGATGAAACATTGTTATCGTCATGTTGGACTTACAAAGCCATATTGGTTTGAAAGAGCTCTCCATGCTTTGAGACATGTCTTTGCTCAATATTGGCTAACCTTATCCGATTACAATTATGGTTTTGTTGCTATTGTTGGACATTGGAAAACTGAAAGCATTGTTAGAGAAGTTTATGGAAAACAGAGAGGAGGAGACATTAACAGACTTCAAAGAATTTTCTCAACTGGAGAGAAAGGAGACAAAACTCCATTTGAAATTTTAAGAGAGAAAGAGGAACAGCAAGCTTTGATCTCAGCAACAGAGCAAAAAAGATCAGAGATGATGCATCCAGATATTGCAACACGACTTCAAGAAGATCAAGAATTACGAGATAAAATTTTCAATGAGGGAGGAGAGTATGGAGGAAAAATGTATGAGAGAGGAGCAACTCCAAAATCAATCGTTAAGGAAAGAGAAGTTGACACAAAAATTGTGGAGGGTTCAGCATGAAATACAATGAGAGGAATCCAACTTTCTCATTTAGATTAAATCATTTACTTAATCAAAGATTAACAAAAATGGCAAAGTTGCACAATGAATCAACCAACGAACACGCAAGAACAGTTCTGTCAAAATATCTCAAAGGAGAATTAATCGAGAAAAAAACAGATGATAGGCAAGAAAAATTATTGGACTTGAGAATCAAAAAACTGGAAGCTGAAATAAAATATACTGAAATTAAAAACAAATACTTTGAAACTTTCAATCAACCAATGACACGCAGAGCTGAGATTGCAATCAAGCCTCAAATCATTGAACAAAAGCAAGTCTTTCAAAATCCTCAAAGTCCATATGATGAATCCAACAAAAGACTTCAATGCATTGACTGTGGAGCATTATTTACTTGGAACTCCCAAGATCAATTTTCAAATCAGCTTGCAGAGTTTCAGAGACATCTAGTTTCAAAGCATAACAGAGTCAAAACAGAAATAGAGAGACAGGTTTTGATTGACTTGAGGTATGAGGGAGATTCAAGATGAAAAAAATTTACGTTTGCAAAACTTGCGGCAAACCAACACTAAAAAAAAAATTTGCTACTAAAGGACATACCAAAAGAAGGAGAAAGAAAAAATGAAAAAAGATGATGTGATAATTATTACTTGCAATGTCTGTGGAGCAATGTCTCATGCAATAAAGAAAGATGATAGCATTGCAAATTGGAGTGGAAATTATAAAATGAAGGATGAATTTGTTTTGTGCAAAATTTGTTTTGGAGATTTGAAATGATTTGTTGTAAATGTGGTAAAATATTTCATACAGTCTTAGGAGAAAGAATGAAAGATTATTTTGGACAATGTGAAAAATGTTGGAGAGAGAAAAAATGATTTGTCATAAATGTGGTAAAGTAATTATCTTTGAAAAAATTATTGATGAAAGAGAAAAAAAAGCATATCATATCCAATGCTGGGAGAGAGAAAATTGATCACAACTTATGAAACTCAAACTCGATTTATCGAGTGTGCAGTTTGCAAAAGATTAACATCAGAAAGCCATGCAGAGAGCATTGACGATTTTTGGGTTTGTTGCTGGTGTGGAAATTGAATGCAACTTTTAATCTGTCAGATGATCCAGTTTGGGAGACTCCTCCTCACATCTTTCAGTTTGGATGCGAGTTGTTTAATTTCACTCCAGAGATTGATGTTTGTGCAACTGCTCAAGATAAAAAATGTGAAATATTCATTGGAGAAGATTCCTTAAACAAAGAATGGAGAAAACCATTTTTTATGAATCCTCCTTACGGTCATCAAGTTAAGGACTGGATAAAAAAAGCCTATCTCTCCCATGTGAAATATAATATCTCAGGGTTAGCATTGCTGTTTGCAAAAACAGATACTCATGCATGGCATAATTATATTTTTCATAGAGCATCAATTCATTTTATTGAGGGAAGATTATATTTTTTCAAGGATGGAAAGGAATCATTTAATCCAGCTCCATTTGCAAGTGCGTTAGTTTTCTGGAGAGCAAAATGAATTACAAAGACAAACTCAAAAAAATGAGAGCATCAATTCCTCTCACGGATGAAGTCGAATGTAAGGAATGTAAGAAAAAATTTTATGATGAATACAATTTGATTTGCTTAGCTACATTAGATTATTGCATACTGTGTGCAAATAGAAAACTAGATAAAGAAACGATTGAGAGAAAATACAATGTCAGATGAACCTGAACACATCCAACCAAAAGGAGAATCTCTAGTCAAACACTGTCCGATTTGTGGAGTTGAATTTGATGAGATAGTTCTCACCAATCGCTGGTTAAAATGCGATAGCTGTGAAACTGTCTTTCAAGTCAAAGTAAAGACTGGAGAATAAAATGAACAAGAGCAGAGTTGCGAGAGACCTATGGAGGAAAGTGTTTAATGATAATCTCATTAACCTTTCTGACGGTGATGCAAGAAAGCAAGTTGTGAGAGAATTTCTGAATGATCCAGTCAACAAGAAAGCTGGATGGAAATCCAAAGATGCGAGATTTTTCAGATTAGGCTTTCAGAAAGTTGCTAAGGAAAATAACTTTAACGTTATGAATGTAGGTGTTACTCCAACTCCCTCTCGTTCAAAAACCAACAAGGGTTCAATGAACATCAACGTAAAGAGCAAACAAAAAAACCCAAGTCCATTAGGAGAGTCAATCAAGCCTCCAACAGAACAAGAAAAAAAGTTTGGAGCTGGTGCAATTCCACAAACTCCACAACTCCAACAACAACAAGCTCAAGCAACTTACTACTCTGCTCAAAGCGTTGGTCAAATCTTTGAAACCCTATTCAATATTTTTTCTACTAGGTTAGGATGCTCTCCCCTTTCACAAAATGAAAGAATCGCATTGGGAGAAAGCTGGACTCCCATCTTTAACGAATACTTTGGAGGAGAAAATTCAAAATGGATTATGCCAGCTATCATAACACTTCCAATAATTTTGAGCAGAGTTGCAGAGGTTCAAAAAATGAAAAAAGAGAAAGAACTTGCAGAGCTTTATGGTATGGACAAAGTTCCAAAGGAGGAACCAGTCAAAAAGAAATCAGCAT
>Ga0208030_1001169_pt1 | contig 15873 bp, 19 predicted proteins | sample MalvirDeepMed_M9_FD_184246 | JGI IMG/M metagenome (GOLD analysis project Ga0208030, IMG submission 184246) | Marine viral communities from the Global Malaspina Expedition - Malaspina viral metaG DeepMed_M9 (SPAdes) (version 2) | ecosystem: Environmental > Aquatic > Marine > Oceanic | place...
ATTACGAACTAAGTTTATATCACCATACACGGTTGAGATTGTTGTTGTGTCAAGTCCGAGAACTTTCTTTCTACCTGCCATAGCTAAATCAGCACGAGCTAATGATTTCTCATAGTTAGTTACACTATTAGCTCCTAATGCAGGCTGAACTCTTGCTAAATTATTAGCAAAGTATCCACTTAACTTATGTAGCCAGTTGTAAACTGCTGTTGAACAGAAGAATACACTAGACTTAGCATTGTTATAGCGAGGATCTAAGAAGTTAGAAAGATCATCAAGGAAGTCATCTTGAGATTTGGTAGCAACAGCTAAACTGAAGATATTGCCATTATTCAAAACCCAGTCAACACAACCTTGAGTTGTTCGATACGCACTACTTTGGGAGCCGAACAGAAGACTCTGTTCAATATCCCACTTATGCTCAATGAGCTTTTCTTTCCAGATACGAGCCCATTCATTTCCTTCATACTTCAGTACGGTAGCACGATCAGTGTTATCCATAACCATTGAAGTTTTCCAGATCTGAGTTTGTCCATATCCAGTTGAGAAAGGCTGGTCTTTCCAAGTTTCTGGATAACCAGTACCTTTATCAAACACAGAACCCACAACATAACATCTTGATGCTTCAAGACCTGCGCCCTGAGTTGCACCAGCAATAGATGTAGTAGCTGTGACATCCCCTACAGGCGTATTAACACCTAAAGGACCAGCAAAGTAATCATCACCAGCATCCTTAGCTTTTACAACTTCGCCTTTCAAAATTACAGCCTCACCCTGAGTATGTACTGTTGGAGGAGATGTTGCTTCATCTTGCTCGGTTACTGAGATTACTTTTATAATTGCATATGATCCCATTACAGGAGCTGCACCACCAGCGCCAAAAGGTATTTTTACCAATTGTCCTGGAATGAAGAATTTAGGCATTGTGCCATCATCTCCAAGTAATATGTCATTAGAAGTGTTTCCAAAAATACTAGTAACATTACCAGAATTTTTGTAGTCACTAACCATTTTAACATATACCGTGTTACTCGTGGTCTCATATGTATCGTATTGAGTTGTTGCAGATGCTGTTTGATCTTCTACCCATGTGCTATTATCATTTGAAAATGCAGATGGGTATGCGTACCGTTTGTTCCATGAACCTCTACGTTCAGTAAATTTGAACGAAGGATCATCTGTCGGCTTTTTTGCCGCCATAGAAACAAAACGGAAGAACGGATCCTGAGCCAGGTTCAGTTCAGATACACGATCACCGAAATTATATTTCCGCCTAAGATCGCCAGTATCTAGACTGCTGCCTGATGACCCAGGACTATTAACGTCACTGAAAGTGCCAATATCATTGCCACCTCCATATAATACGTCAGCCATTTGTCTGTCTCCTTATTTATGTTCAAGAGCAGGCAAAAACTGTTTCAAAGTTTTTTGTCGTACCTACTCGAACAGGTTATCTAAATCACCGTCAAGACCCTTTAGCGCATTAAAGACTAAGTCTTCAGGACGCTCTTCTTTAGAACCTTGCGAGTTTGCTCCACTGGCACTTGTAGGCATATTCCGTACATTTTTCATCTGATTCAGCATATCCTTTTTAGTAGAATTTGCTGTATTGGTAGCTGTCTTTTCTTTATTTAAAAGGTAATGAATATCCTCTAAAGTTAAGATATGCTCTTTAGCAGCTTCAACAAAACCATCATACTCTTGATCGGTCATATCATGCTTATCACGAAATGCTTTCTCGTCACCTTGCCGAGTAATCTCAGCATGGGTCTTAGCAGCCCTTTCCTTTTCAGCACCTATCATTTGACCAACTCTTCTCTGAACCATACGGTCCACGTGAGCATTCATCAGTTTTGCAGAGTCTGAAGCTTGATCAGCCATTGCTTCACCAGCATCAAAGACAAAATCTTCACCTAATCCAAGTTGATCCTGGATTGTAGCTGAAGGTTTGCCACCACCTGTCAGATAATTACGGACATGATCTACAAGACCACTGTCATTCTTCATTGCGTCAAGAACTGGGATAAAAGGTTTCAAATCAGACATCTCTTGATGCATTCGCTGAGCTTCTCTGGTTGAATCTTTGTATCTCTGTTCCCAATCGACTTGCGTCTCGTTTTTGGAGCCTTCCTCGTTCACAGCGTGGGTTACCTGTTCGGAGCCACTATTTATAGGAGGGGTTACCTCAGAGGTTGATGTAGTATCTTGTATAGCGCCATTCACATCATTTTCTAGCGCTTCAAAGAAATCGTCTCCTTTAGAGCCAAAAACTGCATCTTCTACAGGTTCTGGGTTACTTTGGGTTGTTTCTTCTGTCATTGTTATTTCTCCTTATTTAATAATCTATAAACTTATATAGAGTGTTATAGTATAAAGCAACAACTATTTTAATCTTTTTTTGCATTATTTGCAGCACTTTGGACTGCTAGATCCATTTTCTGGCCTGCCACCTCAGCTTCATTCTTCATTACATTACGTAGCAGTTTCTGCTGAGCTTCAGTTTCAAGAAGAGCAGATTGTCTAGAACCTTTGACATCCTGCTTGTTTTTCTCAATCTCTATAGTTCCTTGCATTACCTTAGTCTTTATACCAGCCTGAACTAATTGTCGTTCTAATGTTTCAATAGTTCCAGCCTGATCCTTGATCTCCTCATCCATTTGTCCTATTTGTCCCTGCATCTGGGCATACATAGATTTTCTCTTTGCTATACCCTCCTTATTCCTAAGGTCTGTTTCTGCAAGAACAGCTATATCGTCCACCACTCCTAGTTGCATTAATTGTTTTAATTCTTCTAAATATGCCCATCTATTAACAGGAAGAGTAGATCCAGCCACAATATGAACATCAAACTTTGCAGCTTTATAATCCATAGATTTTCCTATTGCCTCTCCCATATCATTATAAAGAGGGATATTGAGTTCCTGCTCCCTCTGTTCTTGAATAGCAGATGGTTGCACAATTCTAAATCTCTTATTAGCTGTATATACTGCCTGAGAGAATTGCATAAGAAGCTTCCCTAATTGCCTTAAAGCTGGTTCTATTGAATGCTGCATCCATTGCTTTATTCTTCTAGTACCATATTCATCTAATGCTAACATACCTCTAAAGGTTTCATGTTGTTGCTGTGTATCTCCCTGCATAGAAGAGTAGATACCAGCTAAATATTCCATATCATTTTTACCTTGTTGAACTATAGTAAAAAATGCATTAGATAAGGGCGCTGGAGGCACTGCGGTAGGAGGAGAAGCACCAGGTCTAATAGGTAACAAGGCACCAGGAGAAGATGAATACTTTTCCCAATAATCCATGTCTATAGACCCTTCTTCATGCATCCAGCGCAAACTACTACCAAGCGATGCATTATGCACCATAATTTGATGTGATTTATTCATCTCCCTCTGCTTTCCTATTAAGGGAGCTACAGCACTCATTGGAAATGGAGTTCCTGTCCATTTATAATGAAAGGGTACTAATGGATAATCTGTAATATTCTCTGGCAATACCTCTGTATATAAAACCTTATCACCAACAACACAAGTTTGCTGAATCCTATGAGCATGAAATCTCATCTGACCAACAACATTTGCTGCAAAACCTTCATCAGTCATAAGGATTTTAAACTCTTTCTCACTAATAACCTTATTTTCAATTTTAGATGCTTCATTTTGCAGTTCACTCATATACTGCTGTTCAGCTCCCTCTAACTGAGCCCTCATCAATTCCTGTGCTTTCTGCATTTCAAGTTCATATCTTTCTGGGAGCATCTCTCCCTTTTGAACTGCCTCCTGCATTTGCTGTTGCTGTTCTAATAACTGTACTTCCATTTCAGCTTGCATCTCTTTCATTTTAACTGCAACCTGTTGTTTCATTTGCTGTAATTGTTCTGGAGATGGAGGTACTCTATAAAAGACATTCATATGAGGTACCTTTAACTTTTCATATACCTCAAAGAATTCAACCATAGTATCTTCTGATCCATCTGGATTTATAGCTTCGCTTGCATTTTCATCATCATTGTATGCAAATAACTCTTGAGTTGCATCACCCGAAGATCTAACACTCCAACTGTTCTCTCTAGATTCATCTGAAGAAGCTGAATTAATTTTTCTCTTATGGTCAGGGAATAGTTTAATTAAATGATTTTTAGGTAATACTTTACGAATAAGAATAAAAGCAGCATCTCTAAGTAACATATCTCGACACTTTGGATCAACATATATATCAAATGGTTCTGGCTGCTGTATTACTACCTCTCCCATACCATCATCTCTATCTGGATCAACAGTTAAAAGCATATACCCCACGCTCTTACAAATAGCATCATTTATAGCATTAGAATACAATGTACTACCATCAGATAAATGCCAAATATAATCTGCCAGATTTCCAAAGACAGATGCTACATCTGCATCAGATCCCTCTACGCCTATTGCTTGCCATCTAGGATTATTTGCAGTTGCATAGAAATTAAGCATTTCTACAACAGGTAAAATTCTATTAATAGTGAAAGTAGGCATGCCCTGTTCTTCTAGAGAATCCTTCTCTTCCTGAGTCAGCTGTTCATCGTGAGCAAAGTCAAATCCTTTCTGATTAATGAATTCCCACTGTTTCCTGGTCCAATTGTTGGCTAGCTTGTAGAGACTTCTTACTTCGTCTGCTCTTTTTTTCTTTGGCATCTTTGCACTCCTTTAATGGTAAGTGTTTGTGATCCACGTCACATATTGCTGGACAGCTGTAGTTCGCCTGCGGGCATTCATCAGTAATATAATCACCATATCTATATGTCCCTAAAAATAATAATCCTAGTAGTAAGTTCCACAACACAATTCATAAGACTCTTCCTCATGCTGTTACCCATGATTTAGCTACGGGTTTCTTCTTCATCCATTCTCCATCCTTGCCCTGACTAAAGTCACACGGATATGCAAACTTACATGCATATGCTAATGCGTCTATAGTATCATCATGGGACATCCGCGGTCCAAATGTAATTATTTCTCTCTGCAGATCATAATGATTTTTCTTAATATGCATCTGACCTACAGCAAATCTTTGGGCTAATATGCCCTGTATTCTATCTCTTTTACTCATTCTAGTTCCTGGTTTCTCTTCACGAAATCCAATTGAAAAATCATTTCTCCTTCTCATTTCAGCCCTGATAGCCTGGAAGACTGGTTTAGACATTGTTGTATCTTCAATAGTATGATTCAAGGGATGATATATTTTTCCATAGTCGAAAATATAGTCAACAATGCCTTTCTTATCAGACCCTGGAATACCGAGCACAGGTAAAGAACGCTTGCGAAGATAATCGAGCACGTAAATATTATTGTCCACATCGCAAGCAATATAGATGATAACACTATAATCGGCATCCCTACGCTGAGAGTCCGTAGCAGGGTCAACCCCTGCAAAAACGTTAACTGGTTTAACATCGCCATCCTCCGTAACTACACTGCTAATGCCAGATTCTTCATCATGAACAAACTGACCATCCCAGTATTTAATATGATCTCTTGTAAATATCGCATCTTCCTCACTCTGAACCTCCATCATATATTCCTGGTAAAATTTCTGAGGTTGTCCAGAATCTGCGTAAAACTTTTTCTTTCTTTGCATCTCTTCATGTCCAAACCATGATGGCCATAAAGGAGTTCCGTTATCTTGTATTGCTTTATGTGTAATCACTGTCCAACTGAAATCTTCTTTTTTAGCTTGTGCCTTAGAATAGCCAGTAAGAATATTGGTAATAAAAGCATCATAATGCACAGGAGTACCATTGATCCTAAGACGCCCAGTATGAGGCTCAAGAGCAGGAAACACAACAGCTGTAACAAGATTGGCAATTTTACTTCTAGACTCAGGCGTAATGGTATTATTCTCGTCTTCAAAATCGTCAAGCACGATGAGGTCGTATCTCTTGTGGAGCTTAGCACCTCCCCTAATGCCTGATAAATTAGATTTACTAATAAGTTTGCAGTTGTTTCTAAGTTCGATATCATCTTCTGTCCATTTTCGGCCCTTTAAATCCCCGAAAAAATACTTTACTTTATCATTGTATTCCAAGTGATATTTTATATAATCTAAATTTGGTACACTAATTTTAGAACTAGCCGCTACCCAGCCATAAAATAAAGGTTCTTTTGTAAAAACAAAATCATGCAAAATAGAACACTTCGTCATCACAGTCTTACCATGTCCCCTGGGTAATATAACTGCCAACTGTCTGACATCCAAATCATTTACTGCATCAGCTACTTCATAATGAAAAGGGGGAGTCTCAGATCTCATAAAGTCATCAGGTAAAAATAACTTGCCAAATGAAATTAAATCTTTATATGCAAGTCTTAATGCTTTTTCTTCATTGCCTACATTGTGAAAATTAACGTTTGCCATTATTTTAAGTCCTCATAGACTTCATCCATAGCTTCCATACCAATCCCTATAGGAGCAACTGCCCAGTAATCCTTTAGGAGTCCTTTGATAAAATCATCTGTATATACGGATTTTAATTGCCTCATTGCCATGGTATCCTTCCCAAATTTCTCAACTACCTTCTGTCCAAGATATGGTCTGCGTATTTGCTTTATTCTTGCAAGTGTCTCTGTAGGGCTAGTAAGATATTTTATATCCTTTACTCTTTTTGTCAATTTAAACCTATCTCCCTGTAAGGCCCTCATTAGATCCCAGTTAACCAATTCATCGGAAACCTCTGGTATCATCCCTTTTTTAAAAACTTTCTCTAGACGTTTATAATCTGGAGTAGCAAATCCTGTAACGACATCATCAAGTTTATGACTAAACTCATGCCTTAAAGTAGACATCCAATTAGTCACACCAATATCTGGACGCATATTAATCCATGACATACCTAGATCTTCACTTCTAGCATATTCTCCCAAGCGTGGATGTTTCAATTTGGTAGGAATAGCATAAGCCATATCGTCAGCCTTTGGCAGTAAACTACTTTCCACTAATATCTTATACTCATCATATTTAAATATTTTTCCAGCATCTGGATAAGTATGCTGAAACCTCTTATAAGCCTTTTTAGTTAACAAATCCTTAGCTAGATCTGTTCGTACTCTTTTTTCTAAAAACTTAGCTACCTTAGTAGGTTCTAATAAAGAGGTAGTGGAAGATTTTTCAGCAAGGCTAGGACCAATCTTCCTCTCAAGTTTAGCTAATCCAGACAATGCCTTATTTGCAAAGGTTTTATTTTTCATTAGAGGTTTTAAAAAAGATTTTAATGATAATAAAGGACTTAAGGCTATGTCTGGTGCCATACCAGTATCTATACCCTCTTCACCAAAGAAAAAAGAACTTATACGTTCGTCTCTATCAATTTCAGCCTGTGTCAGAAATTTTTCTGATATATCATAGAGGCTTTGAGGATCTTCTGAGAGATTGCTTTTCTGCAGTGCTCCATATGTTCCTGTAGATAATGGATCTGTAGTATATGTAGATATTAGATCAAGGGTACGTAATAAATCTTCTGCCATTATCTAAGTCCATTGCCTCCACGCCTACGCTTCTTATTGCCCTTACCACCACGCCTTCTAGCTTCTATTTTCGTATCATCTGGAAGAGTAGCATGGATCTCTCCTGTATTAAGCAATGCAGAGAATATAATAAGCTTAATCATTTCTTCTTTTCCTTCTTATGCCTTTCCCCAACGGGGTGTGGCGTTCCTTCATACGGTCAGATATGATACGAGTCCTTAGGCCTATTCTTTTTATCATGCTTAAACAGGTCTAGTCTTTTAGCCATTCTTTTCTCCTAACTCCTTGGGACGTTGTACTTCATCTAAGACATTGTCTGCAAATCCTTGGAAGACAGCCCCACTAAGCTGGGTGATCTTGGTTTGGGTCTTATCTTCGAGATCTAAGATGTCAGATAGCTTGAATAATGCTTTTAGCTTTGTCTCATCTTTCTCACTGCCCTCTGCAACCTTCTTGATGCCTTCCAATACTGACTTATCATCAATGCCTAATTCTTTTAATACTGGTTTTAACTCTTCTTTCATAGCCTTTTGAACCCTCTCTGTCTTAATTAATTTAGCTGATTGTTCTAATGCATACCTAGGATTATCTGTATCGTATGCATTTAAGTATGCCTGCTGGAGAGATACTCCACTTGTAATAAACTGAACAAATACAAGTTCCCTTTTAGTCATATTCTTTCTATCAAAGATAACCCTCTCGGTATCCTTTCCAGATATACTCCACACATTCTCCCTCTTAGATGTATCCATCTTTACATTCTTAGTACACATAAAAGTTCCTGTACATGTGCCTACATAATACCTAGTTCTATGCTTTCCCCAGGTAGCAACCATCTTTCCCTTCCTCAAGATCTGAATAATACACCCATCGTCTGCTTCTACCCAATCTCCTATTTGTGAACCTTTCCAGTTCTTTGCTATATATGGACCTGGTATCTCTGGGTGAGTTTCTAGAAATTCTTCCATACTGTCATAAACCTTGTGAAATATATTAGATACTTTGTATGTCCTCATCATCCCTCTCTATAATTGGTAGTTGAACCCTAACAATAGCTCTTAAAGTCTCTACCTCTTTATTCAAGATATTTATTGTTTCTAGAGCTTCGTTATACATCTCTTCCCAGGTCATCTTTTCCTTAGATCTTGTTCTAATTTGCCAAAATGTTTTTGTATCTCCATAGATGTGGTATCAACTCCAGGTGCTGACCAATAGCCACCATCAGGAAATGCCACGATCACTTCCTCGTTTGTATCTGATGCATGTACTACTAAATAAATAAAGCCATCATTACACATAGAATATCCTCTACTCATATCTAGAGCTACCACTTCACCTGGATTTAAATGATCTGTGGATACTTTATACCATACATTGGCATTTTCATATATATTATCATAATCAAAACCACCATATAGGAAAAAGATCCCAGCACCGCATGTGATGCCTGATCCAATAACTAGTAATAAATATCTTACTTTAATAACCATAGTAAACATATCATAATAATTTTGTCTAAAATCCATAATGTAATCAGTAGTGTAATCTTTCTGTCAATATTCATTTTCTCGTACGCGCGATATATAATATATATATCTAGATATAATATATAATATATAATATAATATCATTCTCTATGTTCTAACCCTTTAAGGGTTAGACAGAAGTTATATTATATACTATAGATATTCAAGCTTCTCCCATTTCATAACATAGAGCTAGTTCTTTTAATACTTCTTTATTAAAGTATTTACTGATATCTACAGTTCCTATCTCTACGAGCCGTATATCATCATCTTCAAGCTGATCTACAGTCTCTACGATATATTCAACCTCTTCGGTCTCGTTATCGTATTCAATGGTAAGATGGTATATTCGTTTAGACATTGTATCTCCTTTCTATGGTTAAAGTTATATTAACTGAACTGGTTCAAAGCAAGAGGTTTTAAAAATTGTAGCATTTTGGTGTATGGCCTTTCAGAGACACCGCACCCCCATAAAATGGGTTTTCGCTAAAGCGATTACGTTAAATTTCATTTAAGATTATATGTTAATTAATAGAAAAGGAGATCCAAATGAACGAAGTACTCAGAGCTATGTTGCTCAATATGTTGCAGTCGTATGTACAGACATCTATGTATGCTACTCAAAAGCTACTACTGTCTCAACGTAGGCCTAACCAATGGCAGATAGATAATGCGTTCTCAGGTATGTTTCAGAATGTACCACAGTTCGCAGCACAATGCCAACAGCCTATGATGGACCAGAGTAAGCCTGCTATAGATCCAAATCAGGTACAGTCAATGATTGCTTCATTAGCTAACAATGCTCCTCAGCCTCAAGCTCCAGTAGTTGGTGCCAAGGCAACTTGGGACGGAACACAGTGGGTAGTTGTACCCTAGTATTGTAGTACGATTAAGAGGGACCTTTATTGGTCTCTCTTTTTTTATACTTAGAGAGATTTCTTTACTATATTATTACATAACAGAGTTAATAGAGATTATATAGTATCTAATACGACATAGAATAGTCGAATTAGCTCCATATTGGTACCTAGAGCGTACGTACTCTTACTTCCCTACCCTAAGTATACTTGTAGTATATATTGTAACTTACAGGCTATCTAGTAGTCTTATTTTTTTGGTTCTTTGATGACAATAATTAAAAGGGGACATAATGATTATAATATCTAAACATTACGCTTTTAACATGGATCATGTGATACATTGGACATCATCTAATCATGGTACTGGTACAACTCTTACATTTATAGATGATAAGTCTGTGTATATTACATGTGATTTCGATGTGTTTAATGATCAATATAATAGAGCTGTAAGAGATGAGCTTAAGGTATATTGGTTAGAATATTGAATCTGTTGTGATTACCAGGTTCTATGTACAAAGAAGAGAGTGGCCTTTGCTGCTCTTTTTTTTCTCTTTAGAGAGTATTTAATGACAATTACTATAAATAAAAGGGAGATGTGATGGCAACAATCCTCGGTCAAAGATATCCTATACTGACCTTAAATAGTGGGATAACAGTAGTAAATTATGGTTCCAATCATGAGTATACATTCAATACTGATGAGGTACTTGGAGCTTGTAGTAATGAAGTCTGTAATGATACTAAGCTAAACCCAGATCATTCTGGTACAGCTAGAGTTATTATAGATAAGAATGGATCTAGACTTGGAGTTAATATTCCTGATCGTGATTTAGATCGTTGGTCTGATTATGTATTATCAGAATATCCTGAATATAGTGAATGTAAGATGTGGTTAGATGTATTTATTAACTATATGATTACTGATCATATTATGGATGATATTCTAATGATTGCTGAAATGGATATGATAGATATAATCCTAGTTCCTTATCCTCTTATGAATGCTTGGTCTCGTGAAGCTAGAATGCAACGTGAGATTGCTGATAAGATGGATCATGAAGGCAGTAAAGAGTTTTCTAAGAATTGGGAGTTAGCCCTTCTCAAGATGAGAACTTGTCATATTGCTGATCGTATAACCAAAGTCAATCATCATGATAGATTTTGTGGAAGTGAAGAATCATCTCTAGCTGAAAGATTTCGCACTAGACGTGTGATATTTGATACTGTAAATAAGGAAATAGTAGGTGAATAGCTTAGAGATGTTGTTCATTGTTTTGGGCTTGATGGCAAGTTTATATATTGGTTATATAATCTTGAATCAGTTGGTATATCTTCTCGCTAGTGTGATACATTGGTGGGAAGATAGGAGTAGACATGGAAACTGATTATGGTCGTACATATTGTGTTCCTAATAGGATAGAAACTCCAACTCCTAAAAAGAGAAGAGGTCACGGATTTACCAAGGCTCTTTGTAAGAAGGCTAAGAAAGCTAGGAGATATGGTTGGTTGAAGGAAAAAACGTAATAAATAATCTGATGCGGGTGAGTGAAACGGTTTAAATAGCTGGCTCATAACCAGAAGACAGTGGGTTCGACTCCCATACCCGCTACAAATTTGCTAGTTAGGTGATACCTATAGAGTATTCACCAGAAGTGTGGATTCACAAATCAATCTCCACTTTAGGTATGTATGTACCGAAGAACTCTGATCAGGGGAGCTAGCATTAATTTGAGAGAGTAAGACAGTTTGAATTGGGGACTAGTGAGGCTGGTTAACAATGTTGAAGGCTGTTCTTCTCTCTCACCCCAATGGGCTGCTTATAGTCCTTAAGAATAACTATGGTAACATAGCCAAAGTAAAAGGGATTAAACTCCTGAGTAGCGCCAGTAATGGTTCACGTAAGCAAGCACATAACATAATAATCTTCATATGGCTCTACTGAGTATGACAGAGTATTATATCTGATAAGGCGTTCAGATTGAGGTAGTGATACCAAAAGGAAAATGTGTAGGGATTGAATACTTTATATTCACAAGTTGAGACTGTGGTAGCTAAGACTGACTTCCAATATAAATGGTTATCTCTCTTGAAACAGAGATTGATCGTGAAGTATGATGTAAACTCATCACCAGTGAGAACATAAATCTGAGAGTAGTATTTATTATTCCAAAAGAATAATGAGCTACAACTTATATGCGCTCGGATTCTTCTGCCTAGTCTAAATCGTGCCACCTTGAGGCCTTGTATCAGGGACTTAACTATAAACATAGAAAAGTGCAAAAAGACATGTAAGCGTTCAAGAGCATAGAGCTCTAAGTCTCCTGCAATGAAGGAGAGCTAATTAGGACGCAATCCTGGTTAGTTTAATGATGAAAGCACACTATAGAATTAATTGCTTTATAATGATGTAAGTAGTTGTTGAAACCGCTTGAACGATAAGAGTGGCAGTCTTTAACTGCTGAGCTTGGTATGGTACTACACGCAAGTGCTAGTGGACAAAGGAAGTAAGGACTTAAATCCGTACGCTTCTCAAAGCTATACTGTAATAACTGTAATCTCAGGTTATAATAATTTCATAAATCAAACAAGGAGAGAAAATGAAAAAAACAACAAAAACAGTAACGAAAACTAAAGCTAATGTGACAACTAAATCAACTTTTAAAGAGGCTACAATGATCTTTAAAACTATGCTGATTAATAAGTTGAAGTTTAATCCTTTGAATCCTGTAATTAGAACAGATGATACTCATCAAGGGTTTAAATCACTGGTAACTAATATTCGAAAGAATGGACTATTAACTCCTATTATAGTTGCTAATAATGGTACTGTTATAGATGGTAATCGCAGACTAACTGCATTAAAAATACTTGGTGTTAAGAAAGCTCCAGTTGTTATGCATAATAGTACTAGTCATAAAGTCTTTGATGATCTATTTGTATCTTGTAATGAAGATACAATGCCAATCAATGCTTGCCAAGAACTAGAACGTTATCTTAATGGTGCTAAAGTGAAAGCTACTACTCTTTATAATATTCAAAGAGTGGAAGAAGTTGGTGGTAAAAGGGCGTTAAGACAGATAGTTAATGTTGGTAAATCACCAATAACATTTTCTATTGCTCTTGGTCAAATAAGAACCTATACAGGACGTACAGATAGAGAATTCTTAAGAAAAGCATTGAGATGGATGTTGACAGTAGGCTCTGCTTATAGATTAAAAGCTGCTATAAATGAGTTCATACCTGTTCCACGTCTAATGAAAGCTATTGAAACTGGTACTCCATTGGTATCTAAGTGGCATAAAAGTCATAAGCCTGTTACTAAAGGTGAAAACTTAACCACAATACCTGTAAGTACAATTCAATTAAATGGAAATAGTGAAATAGTTGGATATACAACTGTTTAACTAGTAGGAGGAGGACCTAACCTCAAAAAAAAAGGAGATCCGTAACATGACAACACTAGTAATTTGCGATTGTGGTAACTTAGCAGAATATGACGAAGGGTTCGCCCTTAACTGTCAACATTGTGGGGATAAAGTATTATCTCCAGTAACTGATGGTAATGATGAAGAAGAACATGAATATGTGTAAATCTTCTACGCCATCAGCATGGAACGATGTGTTGAAACCTGCATTAATGGCCTACAACCTGAATAACAAAGTGAACAAGCTCTTGGATTATTATGAAGGTAATGGTAATGAAATTAGGCGAAATCAAGCCTATTCAAAGGCATTACACCTCCAAAAGAAATCTAACAAATTATTGGGTATTTCCCAATAGTGCTTGTCATCACGGAGGAAACAGGAGGAAAGGGGAGAGTACTTGTATTCTCCCCTAAACTCTTTCGATATTATACTATGGATTTTAGGAAATATTTAGAAAATAGACTGATGATGAAGGAATTACAGTTAATGAGGGCAGAGGATAATAACTCTCCTCAAAGTATAATTTCAGCTCTATTTTATGTAGTAAAAGAACTAAGATTTATGTATAAACAATTATTTTGGGAGAAGTGATGATAAAAGAAATGTTTTATTGCTATAAAATATTTAATACAAATAATAATAAAGTATACATTGGTATCACTAATGATTGTAAAAAAAGATGGAAAGAACATAGATGTGCTTCAAAACATAAAGATACTTATCTTTACAGAGCAGTAAGAAAATATTCTTTTAATACTTTTTATATGGAAATACTCGAAACAGCATCAACTTGGGATGAAATTTGTATTATTGAAATAAATATGATAAAAAGTTATGACTCAACTAATCCACTCAAAGGATATAATTTATTAACAGGTGGAGAGGGAATGCAGGGAGTTAAACGATCTCCTGAATTAGTAGAGGCATCTAAAAAGGCTGCTTCCAAGTGGGCTCAAAATAATCTTGAATATTTAAGAAGTATATCATTAATACAAATGTCTGATCCTAAAAATAAAGAAATATCAAGACAAGGTGCTCATAAGCAATGGAAATTAATGTCTGAAAAAGAATTAATTGAAAGAAAAGAAAGATTAAGTCAAGAAGCTAAAGATAGATGGGCTAATGATGATGATTATAAAAATAAGTTACTAAAAAAAATATCAAAGCCAATAATAGCCAATGGTAAAAAATATCCAAGTGCTTCCGCAGGAGCAAGAGATTATGGAATTCATCCAGGAACTATGGCTGCAAGATGTCATAATAATAAAGAAAAATGGAAAAATTATTGCTTTTGTTAATTAATAATAAAGGAGAAATGATGAAAAGATTTCTGATATTTCTAAGTTTTATTGGTTTTAGTGGGGCATTTTATTTAATAATATTTTTATTATGGAGATTATATGGATGATGTTCTTGAAAAACATATTCGATGTAAATGTGGAAAGATTTGGGGAATGCATAATCATAAGAGAAAATGTAAACGATGTAAAGCAGAAGTTATAACTAGGGGGGAACATGGGACAAATGAAACAACAATTGATTGAAGATATGAATATTCATGAAGTTAAAGAATTATTAAATAATTTTAATTCTAATAATGATAATGGGTATGTAAAATTTCTAGAACAACAACTTGAAGTAGCAGAAGATAAAGTTCGAGTGTTGCTCCAGAAACTGGGTCCAGGGAAATGTGTTGAATGTTTTAAGACAATTTCTCAAGAAGAAGTAATATGTGGTCCATGTCAAGATGAATGTGATGGAAGATGGGATCACTTAAGAGAATAAATAAGAAAAGGAGAGTCATTAATGGCAAGAAAAATAAAAGTACTATCTGGTGGCGGTTTTCCAGAACGTGAAGTTAATTCTACAACTGTAGGTGCACTACGTAATGAGCTTGATATACCATCTCGTGCAAGTATTAGCGTAAATGGTACTGGTGTAGCTGATGATTATGAATTACAAGACAATGATCTTGTAGCAGCAGTTGAGAATGATAAAGGTGGTGGTAGCACATTCATTAATCTTTAATATAAAACTGTTAGTATTAGATAAAGGGAAGGTCTTAGGACTTTCCCTTTGTTTTTTTAAATATAAATAGGAGAAGAAGATGACAGACGAATTAACAGTAACATCTATTGAAGATGCAAATATAGATATTAAAGCAGCCTCAGACACATTATTCTTAGGTCCGCAAGCAGAATTAGTAGAACAGATAGCTAATTTTAATAATTATTATAATCGTTATTATAATAGTCATGCCACTAAAGGTGATGTAATTCAAATTAATAAGAATTATGGCTTTAAACCTGGTGTATATGATAAGATAAAAGAAGTTCATGCTAATTATTGTCTTGGATATAGATCTAAACCTTCAGATATGTGGAGTCTTAAATATCGTATAGACAATGGTAGATATAAAGATAGGAATTTCTGGAGAGATGCTATAGCAATTCAAGCTAACATGAGACGGTTAAAGGCTAATAATGTTGGATGGCAAGATAATGTAGTAGTTGTAGAACAATTCTTTGATGAATTAAGAGAAAGAATTCCAAATGA
>Ga0208030_1001176_pt1 | contig 15836 bp, 17 predicted proteins | sample MalvirDeepMed_M9_FD_184246 | JGI IMG/M metagenome (GOLD analysis project Ga0208030, IMG submission 184246) | Marine viral communities from the Global Malaspina Expedition - Malaspina viral metaG DeepMed_M9 (SPAdes) (version 2) | ecosystem: Environmental > Aquatic > Marine > Oceanic | place...
GCATTAGTGCTGAATCTCGGGCCTCGCCCATCTCCTCAAGCTTCATAACGGCGACGGATCGACGTGTGCCCGGATGCTCTTCCATCGGACGAGATTCATCCCACTCCTCTCCTCGTTCTGCAGCAGAGCGTGCTTCGGACAGCTCTTCTAGGATAATCTGCTTAAGTCTTTTTTTAGTAATTTTCATTATTTTGTTTTCTCCAGAAGTTTTCGCACTTCTTCTTCGATGATTTCTTCTATGAGGGCTTCACTAATCTTAATGTTCTCTCTCATTTCTGTTTCTCCAGTTTTTGTGTCCAAAGGAGCTCCTTTTGGTCGAAAAGGACGCTGAAGCCGTCCAATGGCCCGCTGTCCGAGCTCAATATCTAATGGTTCCATTCCTGTCATTGCGGCCGCTAAAAAGTCAATACTCGTATCAATAGATTCCAAAACCTCTATAGCTTTTTTTAGCAACTTAACGGATTCGCCGGAGCTTAGTCCGCTTAAATCAATGTCGTCCATGAATAGTTCCTCATCCTAAATAGTTTTTGTATTTGTTATTGGAACAATATCTTAGCTTTCTTTAGGTTGTTTAAATAATCCGACATCTGAAACGACTATTTCATTCGTCAACGGCCTCATCATAACGTTATCACTATGAGTATCCCAAAAATCCACTCCGTGGTCTTTCAGTTTCATTAACTTATTAAAAAAATCCGCTACAGGTCCCGGAGCAGCCTCTTTGGGATATGCCCCCTCGATTCCAAAGTATTTAAGTGCTTCTGGTGGGTATTGTGGAATCTTTATACGATCTTCTAGGCGTTTTGCTAAAGAAATAGACTGGCGCTGGATGAGCCTATCCGGTGGCTGGTTCATGCTGGAATATTTGGTAACCGGCTGTGCTCGTCGTACTGCGCGACGGCTGATTTGGGGGAGCCATCGAGTCAAGTAGTCTTTAAAGCTTCGAGGTGGTTCTAAATCTAATACTTCTTTTTCAAATTCTATCCCCGAATCCATGCGGCCCTCAAAATAGGCATATTCTCTTTCGCCACGCGTACTGTGCATCTGGTTGTCTACATCGATTGTATGATCATCGCTAAATGTTTCTCGCAATACAGGAATTAAAAGTTCTGGCTTTGTAATATCACGCAGCCACTCATTTTCCGCCTCGGGATTTTTAAAACCCCCTCCATGGCCGAAAAGCTGTTCTTTGAGCCGAGGAGGCAGCGGCTCTAGGCGCTCAACAGGAATGCCATAAATCTTTATGGACCTTCCTCGGAACCACCCCTCTTTAAAATCATATATAATATCAACTATATCGCCCACTTCGGGTAAAACGGAAGCAAGTTCTGGATTTTGCGCAAGTTCGCGCCTTTTCCATCGAGCAAGGGTATATCCTCTCTTCTCATGTGGGAATTGAGTGACTTTCAGTATCATATCGGCGCCTTCGCCGCCTGCCCCTCGGATTTCATATACAATTCCCATAGCGCCGCGGCCAAGCTCCTCTCCAAGCAGTGCACCTAGTTTATCGGCTAGTGCTTGTGCGATTTCTCGTGCAGAAGCAGGATCGAAATCAACAATATTTACCCCGGCCTGCTGCGCCTCGCGGCCGCTGATCATGTTTTTTTCAGAAGCTTTATCCAACAGGGTGCCGGTGGCTTTTTGGGTGGTTTCTGCTTCGTAGAGGTGTCGACGCCATCCTTCGAAGAGTCCTTTCATGGCGCTTCCATTTCCTTAATGAATTTAAAGTGTGCATCAGCTACTTTTTGTCTAAAATCATCTTTCATTAGGTTTGTGGCATCTTCTAAGTTAGTCATAAAGCCGTTTTCTGACAAAATAGCCGGCATTGTAGTCTTACGAAGGACGTAGAAGTTCCCCCAACTCATATTGGCCTTGACGCCTCGCGATCTTAGCCCTGTTTCTTGAACAATGTGCTTTAAAAGCGCCGTGGCCATTTCTTTGCCCACCCTGCTTGTCATATAGTGATACAAACTAGCTCCATGGGCCGAATTAAAAGCCTGGCCGTCTCCCCATGCATTGGCGTGTATGGAAATGTATCTACAACGCGGGTCTGCTGCATGACGAGTATTGGCCCGAGATACACGAGTGGCCAAAGGCACATCGTGCTCTGAATTGACTATATTTTCGCACTCAATTCCCTCGGCGTCACACAAGGCTTTAATGCGCTCCGCGATATCGCGATTGAAGACGCCTTCATAAAGGATAGAGCCGTCCGCGAAACGAGGGGAACGCTTTCCGCGCGTTTGATATGCTCCATTGATCAGGCCGCCGTGTCCTGGATCTAATAACCAAATATATTTACTCATAGCAAGGCACTCCACCTATAAATAGTTTTGTTATTTAAAGACCGCTGATTTAACCTTCAACAAATAATTCAATACCTGGTTTTTGGATCCATTCATAACCACCATCCTCCGCGTACTGTATACGAAGCCAGTTGTCTAAAATTGTTTGAGTTTCGTCTGCGCCTTCTGCTACTACTGTGCCTAGCTGCCCGCGCCTATGGCCGGCTACTTTTTTTATTAAATCTCCTATATTTATCTCGTTTTTGCTTTTCAAAAGAGTTTTCCCTCTGCTATAATTAACTAGTTCCTATTTGAGACGATACTTATTAAGAACACGCTATGAGTACTTTTCGCGAACATAAATCCATTGTTGATCGATCTGCGGCGGATCGCGTCCGGCATAAAAAAAAGATTGAAAAAGCGATTAAAGAGAGCATCAAGGATGTTATTGCAGATGAAAGCATCATTGGCCAAAATGGCAAGAAGAAAATACGCATTCCCGTTAAAGGAATCAAAGAATATCGATTTATCTACGGAAATAACGAAGAAAACCAACGAGTTGGGGCCGCTGGGAAGCATAATGTCAAGAGAGGGCAGAAAATAAACCAAAAACGAGTCCAAAAAGGCCGTAATGCAGGGCCTGGAAACGAGGACGGTGAAGAGAAATATGACGTTGAAATCACCCTGGAAGAGCTTGCAGAGTACCTTTTTGCGGATTTAGAGCTTCCAGAGCTCGAAAAAAAGCGCTTTAGGTACCTCTCGGAAGACGGTTTGAGGCAAAAAGGGTACCGTTTAGAGGGAATTCGCCCCCGATTATCTAAAAAAGAGACCTTAAAGCGCAAAATTAGACGCAAAAAGAAAGCAATTGCTGCCGGAGCGCGCGATTCCGACAGTAAGGAGCGTTTTCCATTCCATAAAGACGACCTAAAATACCATCATATGAAGCCAAAACCCAAAAAAAGCACTGCAGCGGTCGTTTTTTTCGTGATGGATGTCTCTGGCTCCATGACAACAGAAAAAAAATACATTGCGCGGAGCTATTTTTTCCTTTTATATCAATTTTTACGCCACAAGTATGATAAAATAGAGGTAGTTTTTATTTCACACACCGTCCACGCCAAAAGAGTTACCGAAGATGAGTTTTTTAAACGCATTAGTGTGGGGGGTACTATGATGAGCAGCGCCCTAGAAATCGAAATAGAGGTTATAAATAAGGAATATCATCCAGATTCGTGGAATATTTACACTTTTTATGCCGGGGATGGCGAAAACTGGCCCGATGACAATGAAAAAACTATAAATTTGCTAAATGCTTTAAAAGATAACAATCAAATGGTAGTATATGCTGAGATAAACGAAAGACGTACACATCCAGAGGAAGAGGGAACTGTTCTCGATTGGACTAATCCGTCGTTTGTCGCTTGGGAAAATGAAAATCCGGACTCTATATGGACTTTGTGCGTTCCCCTCGTGGATAACAGGTTTAAAAGAGTTTTATTAACCAAGGCGGCTCAAATTTGGCCTGTTTTTAAGAAAATCTTTGGAGCCAAAGAATGACAGACTGGTCTATAGCTGAATTAGACTCTTGGGACGCCAAAATTTGTGAGGTAGGGGCCAATTTTGGCCTTAATTGGTTTAATATAGATTATGAAATCATTGATTATCATGAAATGCTTAGCGCAATGTCTTATACGGGACTTCCTACTCACTATCGACACTGGTCTTTTGGCAAGGCATACGAAAGATCGCATACATTATATAATGCAGGAGCCACCGGTCTTCCGTATGAGATGATTATTAACTCAAATCCCAGCATTTCTTACTTAATGGCCGAAAATCAGATGTATATACACATTCTCACCATGGCTCACTGCGTAGGACACTCCGATTTCTTTAAAAACAACCGAATGTTCGCCAGTACATCGCCGGAACTCATTATTCCCAAGTTTAAGGCCGCGGCAAAGTATGTTAAAGAGCTAATTGAGGACCCTTCCGTCGGAATTGAAGAAGTGGAGACCATAATTGATGCATGTCACTCAATTAAGTATCAAATTCCGAGATATCCCGGAATTAAACGGCTTTCTCATGATCACCTGAAGCAATTGTACGCTGAACGAATCTTAGACGACAAATCCGGCCAATATGACGAATTTAATCTCGATAAAGTTCCTTTAGAGCGTGATTATAACGTAATGGCCTTTATTTCGGAGCACGGTCGCAATCTTAACGAATGGCAACGCAATCTTATGTCTATTGTAGAAGAAAGTTCGCATTATTTCGTTCCTCAAGCTCTTACAAAGATTATGAACGAAGGTTGGGCAGTTTTGATGCATGAAAAGATTGTTAAGGAGCTTAATTTGCCCGATAAGTATTATATCCCGTTTGTAAAGCTCCACAATCAAGTTGTTCGGGCCCAATTGGGACAGGTAAATCCTTACCACTTGGGTTATCGCATGTTTAAGAAAATTGAGGAGCGTCATGGATTTGAAGCCTGTTTATTGGCCCGAGAGGTTCATAATGACATTACTTTTCTTAGAAGTTATTTAGATGAAGAAATGTGTCATGATCTTAATTTGTTCTCTTTTTCTTATAAAAAATCCAAAGATCATATCAGTGTAGATGAAACATCTGACAATGAAGGGTGGGAAAAGGTCCGCGATTCTCTAATTAAAACTGTAGGGCTTAATTCAATCCCTGTTATATATGTTGAGGAAATGCAAAAAGATCACACTTTGGTTTTGAGACACGAACACGATGGAAGAGACTTAGATATACGGTATGCTAAAAAAGTATTCGAATATATACAAGAACTCTGGGGTGATGAAGTGAAGTTATTTACCGTCCTTGAGGGCGACTTATGGGAGTTTTAATGTGAAAAAAACAAACAAGTTTTTGTCAGCAGTGACAAAACATCAAAAAGAACGAACTAAAGAAAGATTTGAAGGCTTTTTAAAAGATTATTTAGAGATTTTAGAACTAAATCTTGATATTCCAGCACTGTCGCACAAAAGACTGTATGATGCGATAACAAAACACGGTATTACTCGTATGAAGGACGATGACCCGCGCTGTAGAAAGCTTTTTAATGCCGAACCTGTACGTACATACGATTATTTTCAAGATTCCTTCTTTGGAATGGAGCGATCGCTCAACAAAGTGATGAGATTCCTTCACTCTGCTTCTATGAAGGGCGAAGAGAGCCGCCAGGTCCTGCTTCTGTTGGGTCCGGTGGGGGCCGGCAAGTCAGCACTCGTCGAGCACATTAAAAAGGCTCTAGAGGCCAGTGAGGGCGTTTATCATATTGCTGATTGTCCCATTCGCGAAGAACCGCTTCATCTTATACCACGTGGCCTCCGAAAAGAGTTTGAAGAGGTGTATGGGGTGAAAATAGAGGGTGATTTGTGTCCTGTATGTCGCTATAACCTTTTAGATGATTATGATGGCGATTATACTAAAGTTCCTATCACTATATCATCATTTTCGATTCGAGGAAGGCGCGGGATCGGAGTTGTTCCCCCCATGGACCCTAATACGCAAGATAGCAGCGTTTTGATAGGATCGGAAGATATTTCAAAGCTAGATCTTTATTCAGAAGACGATCCGCGCGTTTTGAGCCTAAATGGCGCCTTTAATGTTGGAAATCGTGGCATTGTAGAGTTCGTAGAGGTCTTTAAAAACGAAATTGAGTTCTTACACACTATGATTACAGCCACTCAGGAAAAATCTGTGCCAAGTCCAGGGAAACAGGCCATGATTTACTTCGATGGTGTTATTGTTTCTCACTGTAATGAAGCTGAGTGGAATAAGTTTAAGTCCGAGCACACAAACGAAGCCATATTGGACAGAATTGTTCGCGTTAACGTTCCTTACTGCTTAGAGTACTCACAAGAAATCAAAATTTATAAGAAGCTACTCAGCTCCTCTGATTTTAACTGTCATATTGCGCCCCATACCCTTGAGGTGGCTGCAATGTTCGCTGTTTTAAGTCGTTTGAAGCCAACCAACAAAGTAGATCTGATTACTAAGATGAAGATTTATAACGGAGAAGAGATTATTGAAAAAGGGTTGATTAAAAGGGTGGATATCAAAGATCTTCGAGATGAGCAGCGCGAGGAGGGAATGACAGGCATTTCTACTCGTTTTGTAATGAAAGCTATTGATAATGCCCTTGCTGATTCAGATAAAGATATGATTACGCCTATTTCTATTCGAAATGCCCTTATTAAACAAGTAAAAGAACAAGTAACCAACGAAGAAGACCGCAATATATATCTTGCGTCCTTACAAAAAGGACTTCACGAGGAATATCTTAAAATTTTAGAAAAAGAAATCACAAAAGCATTTGTTTCGGCCTATGAAGAGCAAGCCGAGTCTCTGTTTGATAACTATCTCGATCACGCCGAAGCATATGTTAATGCCACCATGGTTAAAGACAATGTGACAAACGAAGAGATGGAGCCGGACGAGAAGTTTTTAGTAAGCATTGAAGAACAAATAGGCATCAAAGGAAGCGCTAAAGACAACTTTAGAGCCGATATATCTTCTTATATGTTTGCAAAGTTACGGAGAGGGGAGGTAATCGACTGGCGCGCTTATGGGCCTTTAAAAGAGGCCATCGAGAACAAACTAGTTGGAAGTGTTAAAGATATCTCTCGTATTGTTACAAAATCGAAAAGCCGGGACGGAAAACAACAAAAGAAATATAATGAGATGGTAAAGACTCTCATTAAGGATTATGGATACAATGAAGATTCAGCCGAAGAGGTGATTAAGTTCGCTTCGAATAACCTGTGGCGCGACTCTTAGGAAAAAGACATCCCACATCCGCACGTAGTGTTTGCTGCGGAGTTGTTAAATACAAATCCTTCATTTTGTAGAGTTTTGATATAATCTATAATAGTCTTATCCAATATTACTGCACTATGAGGATCAATATAAACTTTTACCTGTTCTAGTATGATTAATATATCATTTTCGTCGATATCGGTATCGATTGTTAAAGAATAAGACATTCCAGAGCAGCCGCCACCCATAACAGCAACTCGTACGTTTTCATGAGGCTCTATAGCTTCATTTAGGCGCGCCTTAGCTGCATCCGTAAAACTAATCATCTTTCTTTTTCCTAGCTATAATAGAGTTTAGCTGTGCGGCCGCTCTTTCAAAGGAGCCGGCTGGATTGTGGATATCCCACGGTATCACTTCACCGCCGCTCTCTTTAAACTGTTTCTGATATTTAGCGCGATCATCGATTAAAATAGGAATAATATTTTCTGGGAGATTTAAGCTTTTTAAAAGACCCCCCTTGTCATGAACTACGTTTATCTTTCCGGGATCGATGCCTATTAGGTTGTTTTCAATCCAAATTTCTTTACCGGCGATTGACTCAGCGTCAATGGGCGCTGACAAGATTCTCGTTTTTCCATCGTGTGACGCCTCGTTTGCCAAATCTACTAATGCCTGGGCGTGCTGAAGAGGAGGCAGGTTGACCCACCAATCTTGGTTGGCTGATGCTAACTTGAAGAAATACGTCTGCAGTCTCTTTTGCGCACCCTGAAGGCTTTCGCCGGAGTCTTTTAAATCAGTCATAAGATCAAACTCTTTTGCTGTTATTTCCTCTCGACCTTCTTTTTCCATTTCTTTTACAAGCATGCGTAACGCTTGAGATCTTGATTTTAAGCCCGGGTGGACACTATCAGGATCAGCATGATTAGTGGAGGCCCCGTTTCTTACTTTTTGCAAGCTAGCATTAACAGTATCCACAACGCCCCCGGTCATATCAACAAGAACCCCATCCATGTCAAGAAAGATTTGATACTTATCTTCTATTTCTTCGTTCAAGTACTTCCGCCAGTTTTCAAGTATGAGTTTCATCGGACCGAATCTCCGGGGTTCCCGGTGAGGTTGGCGAGAGAAATATGAAAGTGTCGATCGGGCTCAGGATCCGAGGGCCCTCCCACTAATTCCATAATCTGGTTAACGTATGCGCGCATGTCGTCTTGATTAACTAGTTCGACGGACCATGATTTACGTTCTAACTCTTCATCTGTTTTTTCTTCCCACTCTCTAGCTAATATTGCTTTTGGCGGTTCGGGAAGCTCCATTGTTTTAAGTTGCTTTCTAAATGGCTTTAAAACACTTTGATGAGCGAGAGTGACATGTAGCCTTTCATCAGGAAGAGGCACGGCTTCTGGTGGTAACGTTTGCATAATGTCTTTTGCTTGAGCCACTACTTCAGGCGTAGGAGTAAGTTTTAAAATACCTTGAAATTTGGCCTCTTCATTTAAGAACTTTCGCCAGCTTTCTAGTATGAGTTTCATTTCTTTTCTTTGCCTCGCTTTTTTAAAGCCGCGTAAATAATAGAAAGTTCCTCGCGGGTCATTTTATCCAAATGAGATTTGCCCGTAAGTTCTTTAGTCCAACTCATAAACTCAGCATCATCATCCCAAGGAATATTTAATGTATCTGCAAGTTCATGCACATCTTTTATTGAGACTGATTTGTCTTCAGAAGACTCCTCCAAATATCTGCGCCAATTTTTAAGTAAAGGTTTCATTAACTAAAATCTTCTTTGCTTCTATGCTTCTGTCTTACTTTTTCACTGATAGGGATCGCTTCGCCATCGCCATCAATGCGAACAAAAGTCATTTGTGTGCACACAACGTTCCTCTGGGTTCCGTTATAAACCGAGTGTCTCCTGGCTTCCATGTTTAGTGTCAAGGAGGTCTTTCCGACCTTTTCTACCTCGCCATATATTTTGATTATTTGTCCCGGCCGTGCTGGTTTTTGAAATGTAAGTCCCGCTATATGCTTGGTAACCATGCGCGGTGAATCGGCGACCTGAGCAGCGAAGGCTGCAGCTGCCTCGTCCAGCCATGCAAGCATTACGCCGCCGAATAAATTACCGTGATAACCAATATCTTGTGTTTTAACAAAATGAGTAGAAATAAGTTCCATTAATACCACCTAACTGGTTGGAATCCTTCAAGATTGGCGAAAAAACCATCTATGATGGCTCTATCTTCTTCACTATACTGTTTACTAGGAGCAATAATAATCTTGTCATTTCCTTCTTTATCTCGGCGTTCTTTTGAATATTCTACATGCCCTACCGGCATGAGAAGCTCGTCGTCTTTTGTAGCTGAGGGCACTATAATCAAATCCCATCCCATATTATCTGCTGGGTTTATTATATCAGGATATTCGCCATAGTCAAAGGGTAAAGGTGTTTTTTTTACTCTTCCGAATCCTTTTGAACTTCCTTTGGGACTGTCCAGGTGTATTTTTTGTTCAGGAGTGTTTGTAAGAAAATCTACCATTTCCTCACGGGTGACGACAACGGATGGTTCATCAGCAGTGTATTTTCGCCAGTTTTCCATTAACGCCTTCATCTCTTTTTAATTCTTATTCGAATCTTTCTTCTCTTTTTGGATTCGGCGACCATTTGATTGGGCTCTGGTCTCACTTGGCGCAACCTAGATGGCGCCCTCTTTTGTGGTTTCGGTTCTCTGACGGCAACTCTATTTAATCCCTTAGCCACCTTTTCTAAGTCAAGTTCGGCGCCTCTCATTTCAGCATCAAGAAGGGCGTTTTGCAGATCCGGATAGCTCCAGCCTTTTGAGTCTCGATAATTGCCGTTTTTTATATCCTCAAGTTGTTCGGGAGTGAAGCGCCCTACCTCGGCATGGTGTTTTTTAATATCTGTATATTGCTCAGCGGTCCACTTGTGGTGGGGTATTTTCTTCCCCGGCTTAGGGGGAGGTACTACATCCTGCATTCCCAGCGTTTGGCGTATTAAATCTCTTTGTTTGCCCGATAGCCAGCCTGGGCCCGGGACACCTTGGTCATCGACTGCGTGGAAGGTCTCGTGGCCGGCCACACCGCGGCCGGGTATTTTTGGATGAATAGTTTGTGTAACTGGATTATACATCCCGCGCTCCGGTGCGCCGGCGCCGAAGGCCTTTATAAGTTTCAGAAAGTCCTTTGGGGCACCCTTCATCGGTGTTTTTTGAATAGCTCGACTAATGTGTGGTAGAACTTCTCTTTCGTAGTATTCACTAGCTGCTTCTGTGTTGCCATCAAATTTTCCAAGAGGGTGACTAGAATCAGCTAACGCGTCAATCCATATTTCTCTATTTACTCCCGCGGGATCACTATAAGATTTTTCATACTTGTCGCGCATGGTCTGAATGTCTTTTTCATCCCAATCATCAAAGTCTTCATCGTCCTCTTCCCAATCGTCTTCCGCATCAAACTCCTCCCAGTCTGGATCAGCGGCGACCGGTGGGGCGGCCAGCGCTGCGGGTACTGGTTCTGACTCAGGTTCGATAATAATATCTTCGTCAGCAGGTTCAGCTAATGTGAAATCAAACTCTTTGGGTTTTGTTGTGGCCGGCGGCGCAGGTACCTGTGTCTTCGTGGGCGTTGGTGCTGCTGCCTTTGGCGCGGGAGTGGCCACCTTGTGTGATTGGGCTGCGCTCATCTTTTGCTCCGGGTCCTCAAAATCAAAAGCGTCGGGATTAAATAAGTCCTGAGCTTCTCTTAGTTTTGTGTTTATTCTATCAAGCAGCGATAATGATTCTTTAAGTTCAAACTTTTTCTGCGGATCCGCTTTTTCTGCCGTTTCTTTTTGCTTCTGTTGCAGCGCAGCTATAACTTCATCGTCAAAACTCATCTCGGGATCGAAAAACTCATACTTGTACATCAAGGGCACCCACCATTGAGGGAGCCAGGTGGCGTCGGCCATTTCTCGATTATTTGGTGTGGTATAATAAGAAACTCTGTCATAGGAGTCTCCACTATATGTATTAGCCATATCTTGCATCTTGTTTATCATGTTTGGAATCAGATCTTTTAGGCCGCCCCATAGAGAGCGGAGTTCGCCGCGAGCATGCTGTGGAAGAAAGAAGTAGGGCAGCGGTACTTGTTCCTCGCGCTTAATTTTGAGGCGCCCAGTTGGGCCGGCTTCGGCTTGCGCTTCGCGGTGGCGGAAAGACTTAACCCAGTAAACCTCACCTTTGCGCTCAGCCGGATCGAAGGCATATTGAGGGTTAAATGCAGTTATTTCACCACGATTCATTTGATCAAGGAACTCATCTAGATCTATGATCCACACCCCTATTTGTTCGGCTGTTATTGTTGCGGCATCAAAATCTTCGGGCATCGTGGGATATCCATATTGCGCCATGGCCCTTCTTGAATCGTCGGTCCTGCTCATCCATGACAGCGCGTCGCGAGCGTCGGCCAACATGTTCGATGGAGCTTTCATGTTTGTAGCCAGCGATAGCAACTCTTTTAGGGGTATCGTCATGAGCTTCGTGTTAAGCTCTTCTCTAAATGATGCAATCTTTTTTTCTTTTTGTACGCGCGTCTCCGCTGGTCCGATCGCCTCTTCTAACGTTTCGCGGGCCGCGGTTTGGAGAAACTCCATCGCCTCTTGACGATCCAAATATTTCAGGAAATGTTCTATCTCTTCCATTCCAGCCTCATCAACGTCTTCGCCAATATCGAGCTGGACTTGCATAAAGATCTTTGCCGGCTCGCTGGGGCCGCCGAAGGTCTGGTCCAGGCGCCACTGGGCTCGCGATGGTATTAAGAGCCCAAGTACATCGTCTTCTTGCTCCATACCGGGGAGATCTAGTTGCTGCTGCGCATATTTTTCAGCCTCTGCAAAAAGCGCTCTTATTTTAGGAACAAAAGCGTTGGCAAACTCCCAAGAATGACCAGCGTGGCGCCAATCAGTAAAAACCTTTTCAAGCTGCATTCCGGGCGGTAGTTCCCCCACGAAGATGCCCGGGCGATATCTATATGGCGCGCCACCGGCAGCCAGTTCGGGAGTATCGAGGCGAATACTAACCTCGCCAGCATCACTTACATCAATATCCCAAAACTTAAAGTCGTCCGGCTCTGCTTTGGCAAGTCGATCGACTGGGAGTGGAGCCATGTAACCTTCGTTTATGAGAACGCGTCGAAGTGCCGCGCGGATCTCATCATAATCGTTGTCCCAGTCGTTTTCAACGTACGCGGCAAAGCTGTCTAGGCCGGCGGGGTTGCCGTCATAATCCTCTCGGGCGATATCAAATCTAAAAGACACATTAGCCCGGTGCCCGTACCCGGATTCGAATGTGAGTTCGTCAAAATATTTATACATGCCGCGGGCATCCATCTCATTCTTAAGATCCTTTTCAAAGCCCTGCAGGGTTTGCCAGTCGTCTAGTGACGTTACTTCATAGTCGGCGCCGGCGTCATCTCCAAATAGATCTTCATCAAACTGTACTTCAAACTGTCCGGTATACCACATCATGGGATGCTCAGGATCGTCGCCCTCGTCTATCTCTCCCCATAAAGAAGAATGATCGTAGCGACCATTATAGGCCTCCAACGTCTCCTCCATCTGCGCTTCCCATTGCTCGATAACTGAAGGGCCCTGGTCTTCTTCGGTTGTGTTCGTCACGTTCTTATCTTTTTCATAATCCGGATCGGTACCCGACTGTGTAAAGAACTTATTGAGAACGGCGCCGTCAAGGTCGCCCGGATCGGTATACCATCCGCCGAAGCGCACCCAGTCGCCGAGATCTGGAAACTCTCCTTCTTCATAGTTGTCCTCAAGCATCTCTTTTTGGTTATCCCAGGCCCATTTTTGGACGGCCTGATCCCACCCCGGAACTTTCATTGCAGGAGGATATATTTTAATTGAGGGGATAGCCCACTGGTCTCCGGTACGTTCGTCTAAGAACTGTCGCAGTCTAAGGCGGTTGATTACTTTGATTCCTTTAATGTTTCGTTGAGCATCAGAAAATATCTCTTGGCCGTCGTAGTCTGATATATCCTTCTTCGTAATCGTATCCGCGACGTCCGCATCATAGCCATATGGAGCATCGGTTAAAAAGTTGTCTATCTCCTTCGTACTTACCAAATAAGCAATAGGGCTTGTGCCTTTGGCCTCGGCAATAGCGCACGGAGCATAAGCACCACCTTCTTGGTGACAATGACCAATCTTGCCCATTTCTTTTTCAAGCTCCATATCTCCCATGCGAATAACATCGCGAGGGTCTCGGGAAATAATAATAGATCGCTCGTCTAAGTTTTCGCCGGCCTCTGGGTCTTTTATTAGCTGTGCAAGCTGCTTCCAGTTTCCTGATTGAGTATAAAACGTTTGGTTTTTCTTCCACCACTCTAGAAGGTCTTCTGGGACAAGTGGTACCCCTGGATAGCCCTTCTTTCGGTCGCTCATTTTGTTAAGCGCTTTAGATATAGATGTGGTTTCGGTTTTCTGTATTTCTTCGCCTTTTCTTGGCCCTTTGGGAATCGTCTTGGTAGTGGTTTTCTCGACATTTAATCTGGCAACATCTACTTCTACTTCGTATACTTCTCCGCCTGGTCGTCTTTTCTTTTGTATAGCTCTTTCAATGGGAAAGTTTCGATTTGGGCGCGCACCACGACCATGAGTCTGCGCTCTCTCACTCGATTTCGGTACAAGCCAGTTGTTATTCCAGAGAATAAGAGCAATGCGTTTTAGGTTTCTATCGTTTTCATTCTCGGCAGGAATGACCACACGCATCTTGCCATCAAAAAGGTCGTTCCAGGGCAATACTTGTTCTAGTGGCGCTTCACCGCCCCCGGTGACAGTGTCCATCCACTTTTCAACATTGTCCATGAACTTCTGCGTGGCTTCTTGGAGGCGCTGAACGCGGCCTACTTTTGGCTGGGGTTCTGGTTCGGCTTCTTCAGTGAAGTTTTTCCACTCGTTAAGCCAGTTGTTAGATCTAAATTTCATTAAGATTCACCATATATTTTCCACAATTCGATGATGTCCTCATAAAGGAGAGTGTTAATCTCCTCAAGGGCCTTGTCCAAGTGTCTATCTGTAATTAGGGACTTGGCCGAAGGATGTAAAGAATTGTGAGAATTAATATGGCGATTTGGTGAATAATCTTCTTCGTCCTCTGGGTCTAATAATGCAAATTCGTCCATTAGTGAAATATGTCTTCGTCGCTAGTTGTAGCAACATAGGGAGCGATTTCTTTAGATTTATTAGAACTGTGCGCCTTTAAAACAATATCATTTGTTTTAAGATCAATATAAAGAGAGATATAATCATCCCCCGTAACGTGGACAAAGTCTTCTTCAGAGAGTCTTAGAGAGCCCTCCTTTTTGATGATTGCCGTTATAAGGGTGATGAGATACTTGGGATCAGCTAAATACTTGTTTTTGGCGGTCTTATATTTGGTACCGTCGGCCGCAGTGACAATTTCAGAATCTTCGATGCCAGCTTCATAACCTTCTTGGGCGGCCTCCACCAAAGCGTCCGTAAACTTGTTGATTGAGGTTTTTAGTTCTTCTTCGGCTTCTTGAAACTTTTTCGTACGCCATCGCCAGTAAAGATACAGAGGGATTCCACCCGGAATAATGATTGCGAGGGCTATAAGTATATAATTTAACAGAGACATGGCCTACCATTGTAAATAGGCTTAAAAGTTCGAAATTTTTTCATAATTTTTTCTCCACCAGGAGCAAAAGCAGCAAACCCAGCATTATATGTTATTATAAACGATATTGGGGCGCAATTGCAGCTAAGATTTGATAATCTTTTGCCAGCGGGTAAGAGTCTCTTGTAGTTCTTCAAGCTCGTCTTCATCCGGAGGGGGGGCGGTCTCCCCAGGTCGTGTTCCCATGAGCGCTACACTAGTCGCTGCGTCGGCACGGCTTCGAAGGCGATCGCGTTCTGATTGGGGCGCCTTGCCGGCCTCATATTCAGTGTAACCACCTGCGGGGCCGATCATGTGCTCCCCCTCGAAGTCGAGCGGTACCGGCGCCTGTCCTGCTGGCCACGATCCCTCCGGTGGTGCCGACCCGGGAGCCGGATCCGGATCCGCGGGGACGTTGCCCAGCGCTACATCCACGGCATGCTTCCCCGAGCGCGCTGCTATGTCGTCGCGCTGTTGTTGCGCTCGGTGGACAGGCGCAACGGCTAGCGGCCGTTGTTCTTTAAGCTCTTCCGTGCCGCCGGCGTAAACCCGCTTGCCGGTTTTAGGATCGCGATCTAGCAACCGTTCGATTGCACCGCGCCATCGGCCGAATTCGTTAAGTTCACTAGCGGCAAACTCTTCTTTAATAAGGTCGACTAGCTGTTGTTGGGATATCTTCATGAGGGGTAGCTCCGCGTACTGGTACTATACTTATTACCAAATCGTAGTAACGACTTTAATAGCGCATGCGACAATAATCGCTGTACATGCCCAAAACACTACTCGTTCTAGATTGCTTCCATTTAGCATCCTAATAACTAGTTCTTTCTTTTTTTAACAACCAATGTCCACTCGTAATTAATCGAGTCTCCATGGAGTTTTAACTCTCGCTGGTCGATTAACGTACGCTTAAGGTTGCCTAGCTTACTGGCCTTTTTAAAAACCTCTGCTAGTTGAGCAAATATTTTGTACTCTTCAAGGTTCATACTGTATATATGGTCTCAAGCAAAAAGTCTTAAAATTGACAGCCGCGTAGTGAACGTACTTAGTCAGACTCCAGCATGCCTATAGTTGTATAGTACATACA
>Ga0208030_1001198_pt1 | contig 15580 bp, 8 predicted proteins | sample MalvirDeepMed_M9_FD_184246 | JGI IMG/M metagenome (GOLD analysis project Ga0208030, IMG submission 184246) | Marine viral communities from the Global Malaspina Expedition - Malaspina viral metaG DeepMed_M9 (SPAdes) (version 2) | ecosystem: Environmental > Aquatic > Marine > Oceanic | place...
TGGCAAGAGTGCAATGAGTGTGTCTCGGGACCGGCAGTTAGCCGCCGGCCTTGAGAAACATGGCGAGGTACTCGAGGGGGCAAAGAACAGGAGTGAGGCTCTCAGAACCCTCAAGCGAATAGAAAGGAAAGAGGTAGAAGAAGTTGTATCTCGTAATCTTCAGGAGAAGATAGAGCTGGACCAAGGAGATTCAACTAGGAAGGCTCTAGTAAATTCCTATATCCTTGGAGACTTCTTTGAAAGAATCAAGGATGTGCCAGACTCTGCAGTTCATGTTATAGAGATTGATCCTCCCTATGCTATAGATCTCAAGAACATAAAGTATGGGAAGCGAGATGATCTGGAGACTTATAATGAAGTAGAAGAAGAAGCATACCCAGAGTTCCTCGAAACATTATTCAGGGAATGTTACAGGGTTATGTTTCCAGCTGGATGGCTGATCTGTTGGCACGCTATTCAGTACTATCCTCTTGTTAAGTCCCTACTGGAAGAAGCTGGATTCTCAACGGAGAAGATACCAGCGGTCTGGAACAAGGGGATAACTGGACAGACTCACAATCCAGAGTTACGTTTGGGATCTTCTTACGAACCTTTCATATATGCCCGTAAGGGAAGTCCTACTATATATCAGCCAGGGAGATCTAATGTATTTAACTTCAAGCCTATACACAGTGAGCATAAGGTCCACCCAACCGAGAGGCCTATTGAGATGATTCAAGAAGTCCTGAAGACATTCTCGGCACCTAATAACCGTGTACTAGTACCTTTCCTGGGTAGTGGGAACACTCTTCTAGCTGCCGCCAACTATGGAATGCACGGCTTCGGATTTGATCTTAGTGATGAGTATCGTAACTCTTTTATGAATAAAGTAGATAAAGACATACCACCTAATTACAAAAGTTATCTATAGAAAGGACCACTATGAGTCTAGCACCTTACTCTTCTGGAGACCCTGAGACAGCCAAGTACGTCATCGTTGGCGAGGCTCCTGGGGCAGAGGAAGAACAAAGGGGCGGAGCCTTTATTGGAACGGCTGGCAGACTACTGGATGATCTACTCAGGAACGCAGGGATCTCAAGGGATGAGATCTACTTCGACAATGTATTTCAGTTCAGGCCAACCAACAATGATGTTTCTCCATATATAAAGTTCGCTAAAACCGTGACGGAGACTGAGAAATTCGTACAGGCTCAGTCATCCCTCGCCGCAAGGTTGGAGACAACTAAGGCTAACGTCATTATAACTATGGGGAACGTCCCTACTTACACCGTCACCTCTCTGACCCCTATAACCAAGCAGCGAGGAAGTGTGGTGCCAGCGACGTTACTTAAGGATCGTAAGGTAATACCATGTATCCACCCTGCAGCCGCACTGCGTGAGTACTTGTCTCGATATAATATAGTTAACGATCTGAGAAGAGCGAAAGACCAGGCTGAATTTCCTGAGGTAAAACATTTAACCAGGGATTTGATACTTAGTCCTTCTTTCTCAGATGCTATGAGCTTCCTTGATACATGTAACAAGAGTGTGGAGCCTATAGCTTATGACATCGAGATACGAGGGCAGGAGCTCAGCCATATAGCCTTTGCTATTAATCCTCACGTAGCTATATGCATCCCCTTCGTTGAGGGTATTAAAGACTACTGGGCACCAGACCAAGAAGCCACTATAATGCTGAAGATCGCTGAGGTCCTGGAGAATCCAAAGATTGATAAGATAGGCCAGAACCTTTCTTTCGACGCGACCTTTATGTATTACAAGTACGGGATTCATGTAGCTCCATTGCAGGATACGATGATCGCTTCAGGAATTTTATTCCCAGACTTGCCTAAGGGATTAGACTTCCTGGTATCTATATACTGTGAGGGTGAGCCTTATTACAAAGACGATGGAAAGGAATGGTTCAGGAATCCCTTTGCATCTGAGGAGGCCTTCCGCCGATACAACGCGATGGACGCTGCAGTGCTTATGGAGATATTCCCTCAACAGATAAAAGAACTGAGAAAGATTGGGAACACAGAAACTTATCGCAGACAAAATTCTCTTCTTCACCCCCTTGTGTATGCTGGAAATAAAGGCATACGAATGGACACGAAGAAGATGGAAACTGCAGGGGAGCTATGCGATGACCGTATAGCCGCACTAACAAGAGAGTTGGCTGATGTAACTGGCCGTTCGGACTTGAACCCTAACTCTCCTAAACAACTGAAGGAGTACTTCTATGTAGACAAAGGAGTAAAGCCATACACTAGGAAAGGGGCTATAAGCGTGGATGATAAGGCCCTAAAGCGCTTGGCTATGAATGGGTGGAAGGAAGCTGATATCATACTAAAGCTAAGGCACGAGCGAAAGATGCTCGGGACTTACTATAATATGAAGCTAGATGAGGACGGCAGGATGAGATGTAGTTTCAACCCAGTAGGAACTGAGCAGGGCAGGATTTCCAGCTCGAAGACTATAAGGGGAACTGGAGCGAACCTACAAAACCAGCCAGCCGAAACCCAGGCAATGATGCTATCTGACCCTGGATATATCCTTATCAACCAGGACTTAGGCCAAGCAGAGAACCGTGTTGTGGCTTATATCTCAGGAGAACAAAGAATGATAAACTCTTTTGAGAAAGGCATAGACATACATAAGCAAACTGGATCTTTGATCTCAGAGATTCCCATTGATGAAGTGACTGAGGACCAAAGGTCTGATGGAAAGAAGGCTAACCATGGGCTCAACTATGATCTGGGGTATAAGTCCTTTGCTTTGATTTACCAGATGCCAGAGAAGAAAGCTAAGTTCATTGTAGACCGCTATCACTCTGTGTATCCCAGTGTAAGAGAGTGGCACAACTCTGTGCGTGAGGAACTCAGCCGACAGTCTAGAACTCTTATGAATTGCTATGGAAGGAAGAGAATATTCCTGGACCGTTGGGGGCATGACTTGTTTAAGGTAGCCTATAGCTATTGTCCTCAGTCCACCGTGGCTGAGAAAATGAACCAAGACGGAGTGATATATCTATACAACCGTCAGGACCTATTCCCTGAGGTCCAGTTCTTAAATACTATCCATGACTCTATTCGGTACCAGATTCCTTTGTCAGCCGGATATGAGCGGATAATTGAGATAGTAAAGAGGATGAAGTCTAGCCTTGAAAAGCCTATATCTTGGAGGGGACAAACCTTCTCGATACCCGCTGACACAGAGCTAGGGTTCAGCTACGACAAGAGCACCATGATAGAATGGAAGGCCAGGTATGTAGATGACTCCAACGAGGGCCAGCTGGTCGAGGAGCTAGATACTTATGTCAGGGAGCAGGCAACTTAAGGACTGGATAGAGGCATTTCTCGAATACACAGATAACACGGAGCCACCAGAAAGCTATCGAAGATGGGTAGCAATCTCTACAATGGCGAGTGTTCTTCAGCGAAAGTGCAAACTCGAATGGGGCAGTGAAACTTTCTTTCCTAATATGTATATAGTCTTAGTCGGTCCTCCCGCTGCAAGAAAAGGAACAGCTATGAGAACCGGCAAGGATCTGCTAGATCAACTGGGCATTCTAGTCTCAGCCGATGAGAGCTCCAGACAGAAGCTAGTCAAGAGTCTTCAAGAGACCGGCGTGGCTGATCAGGACGATCAAGGGAGAATAAATTTCCACTCCAGTATGACTCTGTACTCAAGTGAGCTAACTGTCTTCTTGGGGTATGGTGCCAGGGAATTGCTAGCGATGCTGTGTAAATGGTATGACTGCGAACCAAGATACGTCTATGATACCATCCAAAGAGGTAAGGAGGAAGTTCCAAATGTTTGGTGTAACCTTATGGGGGCAACAACGCCAGGGCAGTTACAGGCGGCTCTTCCAGAAGATGCTGTTGGCTCTGGGTTTACTAGCCGCGTTGTTTTTATTTATGAGCAGAATAAAGGGAAACTGGTTAGGAAGCCCACGCTCGAAGAAGGACTTCTCAAGGCGCTTCTCCACGACCTCGGAAGAGCTAGGAACATGAGCGGACAGTTCTCTATTGAAGATAGTGCTGAGGAAATTTACTTTAAATGGTACGAAGAAAGTGAGAAGGAAAGGATCTTCTCGGACTACCGTATGGAGTACTATATTCAGCGAAGGCCTACGCACTTATTTAAACTTAGCATGATAATATCTTCTGCTAGGGGAGACTCAAGATTAATAACACCAGAGGATCTTAGCGAAGCGATAAGAGTACTAGAGGCCGCTGAAGAGACTATGCCACAGGTATTCGCTGGAGTCGGCGCTAATCCGCTGGCAGGAATCCAGTTCAGGATACTTAACATAGTCAGGGATCTAGGCCCTGTGGAGACATCTGTTGTTGCTGAGGCTCTACAAAATGATGCCAGCTTCAGTCAGTTCGGGGAGGCTATACAGTCCCTAGAGCAGATGGGACATATAAAGATAGACATAATAAAGAAGCTTATTATACCAGTATAAGGAGAACTAAGATGGAAATGGAAGAGATGAGTAGAGATGAAGCTGTAGAAATACTTGATAAAACTATTGAAGATGCGGCATGGGGAGTGAATAAAGAAAAGTGGCCGTCTTTACTCTATGCCCTGGCTGTTCTCATTCCTGAAAGTAAGTTCGTAAAGGACTATCAAGATGAAGGATGATGAGTATAAGGAGAGGGAAAGAGCCAACCGCTACGGTATCCTGCACCTAGTTGAGCACAAGGACTTCATAACCCTGGTCATCGACTTGGTGCAAGAAAGGCCTGAAGAGATAAAGAAGAACTTAATCCTTGCCCTTAGTAAGACCAAACAAAAGGTCTAGAAGCGTGAAAGTTATCCTCAGTCTGTATATCGTCTAAGTGGAGGAATCTTCTATCCCCTGTTTGAGAAACCCCAATCCCTGTGAAGCCGAGACTGGTAGCAAGAGACAGGACCATGTACGCATCCTCTCCTCTAACAGCTATGTCGATAGCTCTGCCAGTGGCGTGAGCACCGGGTCTGGGGTTTCCCTCTGGGTCTTTCTTCTCAACCTCGACGCTATGGCTCGGGGAGCGGAAGCCGGAAGTAATTCTTAGGCCTCTCCCATACTCATGCCTCAGTTCTTGTAGGCGGTCCATAGTATCTTCGTTCATTCTACACTCGCCGGTTTCCCTGCAAGCCATCTCTTTGAAACTAAAGTTTGGCCACCGCACACTGGGCCAGTCCTCTTCAAGCCATTCTCTAGACACGTCTATTTTTTACTCCCCCAAAAAATTGTAATAAAGAGCAGGAAGGTCCTTTAGTTTAGGCTGATAATCTCTAAGCTCTGGAAAGAGTTTTCCAAACTCGGGATCTTCTAGCGCTCTCTGTTCCAAGACTTTCCAAAACTCTCTTCCATACTTCATCTTTTGAAATACACGTCCTCTCATCAATCTTCGCTCGTCTAGTATCTTAGCTTTAATACCAAGAAACTCACTAAGAAGTTGTGCTTGTCCCTCCCCTCTCTCTTGTGCTTTTTGGAATCTAATATATTTACCCATAGGAGGAAACAGTTTACTCCACATAAATTCCTCTTTTCTAGTCCAGGGCGTTACTCCCTCCTTAGCTACCAGCCCTTCCTCTCCTTCATACCTCGTTGCCCACTGTCCTTCAAATTTTTCTATAGGCTTATCCATAAAGATGTTAAAATTAAAAGCTGCCTCTATTGGAGCGGTTAGAAGCGGGTTTACCCCAGATAGCATATCCTTAGAATTACCCTTATTAATCTCCAAGGGAGCAATATCAAGCCCTATACCAACAGGCATATTGTCCTGGTTCATATAAGGGACCTGCCACATCTGAACTTCTTCCCAATAGTCTGGAGTGTCGGCTTCTTGAAACTCTGGAGCAAGCTGCTCTAAGGAATTTTTAAGCTTTGGCATCTTAGCTACGTGTGCAGGATCTTCCAGAGCGGCCATTATCATTCTTGGGGCAGCGAACCTTTGCCACGCATAGAAAGGAATTATTCTCCTAAATACACCCTTCTCTACCTCCGACAGCATCCTATAATCAAAGTGCCATAGTCTAGGCATCTCCGCTGCTACTTCCGTAGGCATACCCTTGGAAAGACTGTCTAGAAATAGAGTCCATCTCCCTTGATTCTCTATGATCTGCGCAGCTGCTCTATTACCTCTGAGGAATATGTTGTCACCACCAACTTTTCCAGCAACGTCTGTAAGAACGTCTCCAATACTCTTCTTAACATCTGTACCAAAAGAAAGCACTTTAGCAACGTCTGGTCGCACTCCCTCTTTTATTGCCTCTTCTCCTATCGGAACTAACTTGTCAACAGCCCCGTCCCAAAAGCTATGATTAATAGCTTCATCCGTGTTATATAAAGCACTAGCTACTTGAGGGACCCCTTGACCTTCTCCAAGCGCTGCTATCTCTTTATAGCTTAGCTTCTTTCCATCAGGGCCTACTATGTTTAAATCAGGGATTTCATCTAAGCTATTCCACCCATATTTTTTAGCTACTCTATTCGCAACCTTTCTCATCTTGTTAGGAAGTCTACCAGCACCATTAGCAATGCTCATCAACTTAATAGCCTGCAAATTCCTAAGCATAAAGTCCTGCATGGAAAAGACTCCATTGATGTCTCTTCCTACCCCAGCCATCCAGTTACTGTTCAGTATACTAATAGTATTCCTGGCATGGTAGCCAGTACCAAAGGTCGCCCATCCCTTCCATATATTAGTAATATTATCATAGGCCTCTAAAAACTTTTCCAGGGCTCCTCCCTTATTAGTTATGAGCTCCTCACTACTATCCAAAAACATCTTTACTTCTCTAGGAAGTCCCCAAGCGCCAATTATTTCTTCTCCAGCTTCATCCCCAGGGCCTATTACTTTCCTCTTAATTAGTTTAACCGCCCTACCACTTTTATTTTCATATTCAGCCAGCCACTTATCTAAGTTCATCCCATCTAGCTTTCCTTTACCCTGTAAGAAAAAGGTAGGAAGATTAAGCTTCTGGGACAACTCCGGATTAGTAAGAACTGCTTCAGCAAACTGCCTTGAGACAACAAATCTAACACTCTGTATAGATCTAGCTTTAAGAATATTAACTATGTCTAACTCGGTTGTTCTAGCTGTACCTTCTATAGACGCTAAAGCTCTGTCTAAATTAGTCTTGAAGGTCTTACCTTGTGCAGCCGGGAAATCCGACGCCAAGCCTGGAAGGAAAGAGCCCTCTGCGCTCTTATAAGTAGGCCTATTAAGAGCGGAGTTCTTTTGATAAGCCAATACTAGATCAGGATCCTTGGCCTCCGTTCCATGTAAGTAAACATCCTTAAATATCTCCTCGCTTACCAACCCTCCCATAGGGGCTGCTTTCTCCGCGTCGAATAAGCGTCTAGTAAATACCTTTATAATATCGGCCTTATCTATAAGTTCATCTACTCTATTAGGATCAATATGGCCAGCTTTAGAAAGGGCCTTTATCTGTTCCTCCATAAACTCAGGCTGGTCCATTAGGATGCCAAGAACCCTTTTCTCCACAGGCTTCATGTTAGCCAGCATCTTTTCTATTTCATCTATCTTGGCTATCATCTCATTCTGAGCCTTGGCACCATAGCGTCTCTTTAGTAATACCAAAGGTTCTCTGTACTTCTCTGGAAGCTCTGGATTTACCTTGAAAACCGTTCTAGCTGCCTTTTTTACAGAGGGAAAACCGGGAACATGAGTTAGGGCTCTTCCAACCTTCCTACTCGCGCTTAGCAATCCAGCAGGGGGGAAAAGATTAATAGGATCTACTATCATAGTAGCCATCAGTAGGCCACCCCAGTGAGTCAACTCTTGCATCAGAGCTACATCTCCGGTAGGGTCCATCCAATCAGACTTTACATTAAGCAGTCCGTACTTCTCGCCTAGACCAATAAAGTCAGTCTTTCTAGATATGCCTTTATACCCAGGCACATAGCCATAGCCTACCTCATTTATGGCTGCCGACCAGCCCTTCCATATATTCCCTGTGTCTAGTGTAGCCTCCAAACCAGCTCCCATAGCAAAGCTAGACGCCTCAAGAGCCTCCCACATCCCAGTTAGTGGAGTAGTCATGTTTCTGTCTACTCTATCCAGGAATCCAGTCCTGCCTTCTAGCTCTACAAAATCCTGGTACTCAGTCGTCAAGCCTAACTCTGGACTTCTTTCTTGCATCTCCATTAATTTAGCTTCTCTAGTCATCACTTCAGATGACGCCCTCTTATAGGCCTTATATTCAGTCGGACTCATTTCTAGCCTACTGCCCCAAGGAGTATCCTTTTTACTAGGCAAGTTGAATATAGGAGAGACTCTTCGATATTCAGCATCTTCAGATGCTTGTGCTTGCTCCATCCCTAGCTCGTGATCAAGAATAGCCTCATCTATCCTAGCTAATGCCCCAATAGTATTTTTGTTGTTTGCCTCGTTAATCAATTCTAAAATACGTCTGCGATTTATTAAAGTACTATCTGCCATTATTACCTCCAGGAGTACCTTGAGTAGGAGCAACTCGAGTAGGAGCACCACCTAAAAAGGCTGAAGTGTCCACAGGAGCTGCGGTCGTAGTAGCTTGAGCTGCGGTCGTAGTATCTTGAGGAGTAAGAGCTGGAGGGCCATAAACCTCCCTATATTCAAATTTTCCTGCTGCTGCGTTCCACATCCAACCACTTGATCTAAGCTTAGCCTCTACATAAGCTTTATCATTTTCTGAGAAATATCCCGTGTTCCATATCTCCGCAGCCTCTCCCAATAGGTTCCTGTCTAACATTTCCAATAAACCACTAACAATCTTATCCTTATCCGATCCGCTTGAAACAGAGATATTATCAGGCGCTTCCACCTTGCCTGAATCTTCCTCAGGAGGAGGGGGATTCTGAGCTCGCATGAATTTATCAGTCATTGCTCCGATAATTCTTATAGTTACTGGATCGTCTATAGCCGTTTCTCGACTAGGTAGCGTAATACCTGTCATATCTTCTAACATTCGCCGCGAGAAGGGGTCCATCATCTTTTTTATTATAAACTCACGAACTTCGTTAACCATTTTAAAAGTATACGACTCCATCAACTTGGGAGCCTGACGTTGGAGAGAGGCTAAAGCCTCTCTAGACCAACCCAATTCACGGTTGCCATCAATCACACCCTTATAGGCATCCAAGGCTCCAGGTATATCCCCAGTCATAGCCAAAGCTTCAGCTGTAGTCTGAGCTAATTTAACTTGATCCTGGAGAACCTTTATCCTAGCTCTCTCTTCAGGCGATAGAGGCTCTTTTTCAGATTCTCTCAAGCGCTGCTCAAGAAGTGCCTGAACAAGTTCTGCAAGCCTTGGATTTGTAGGTACAGATGGATTCTCTCTGTTGAATCTTAATAGAGCTTCATGGTCCAGGGTAGTTACAACTCCTTTCCAGGTTTCGTATTGATTATCCTGAGCAATCCTGGTAATACTCCTTTTCCAATCCCGAGCTACGGAGGGGTCAGCCTTAGTTACCTCCATGTAAGTGTTAGCTATTTCACCTAAATTTACTTCGAAGTCAGGATCCATATATCTAAGATCCTGTACCTCAGCAAAGAACCTCGAGGTAGCATCTATATGCCTCTGGAGGCTTTCCTCCTTTATGATTTCTTCCCCCAAGTACTCATTAACACCACCCATAGCTTCTGGAGACATTATACCTTCTGGTATACCTGCTATAGATGTCTGAAGCCCAGCTATTCCCCTCTTCCGCTGTTCCAAACGGCTAGCAAGACCCGTTGTATAAGCTCCCCTTCCAGCTTTAGTAAGATCAGTAGGCATGGGGATGGGGCCTGTTGGTAATGCTCCACCAGCCGCAGCTATGGACTTTCTTGCTTCCCTCTGACTCCCACTCCTAATAGCAGTCGCTATATCAGTAAGTCCTAGCGAATTAGCAAGACGTATAGCATCAGAGGGAGAATCCTTAGCCATACTATATATCATAGAGCGCTCATTAGCGTTCGCTAGCCTCTGTTCTCTTTTAGTAGCGACGGCTCTTGCGCTTCTAGCCGCTCCTATTGTTGCCCCTGCCTTAAGACCTGGAAGAAGTCCCCCAGCGAAGCCCTCAGTAAACTCACCTAATTTCTGTGCGAATCCCATTTTGTTCTCCGTAACAATTTGTTATAGAGTTGAATAAATTACCGCTAAGAAGTAACTGTCGCAGCTACATTAGCGCCAGCATCAGCTCCTGGAATTATACCAGCTGGACCAGCTGTTTTAAATCCAGCATACGCACCAAGCCCCGTTCCAAGTAAGACGCCTATACTTTGAAGAGCTGATGCGCCTCCTGCTTCTCTTTCCGGAGAAAAGTTAGAACCACTAATAAGACTCATCATAGCAGTTTGGACAGTAGGATCTAAACTAGAAAACCAGTCAGACTTAGTTCCTTCCCAATGAAAACTGACATCAGCCATAGCTACATCTGGATTTTTTGCCTTCTCTAATTGATAACTATTTAAAAGATCTGACATATTAAACTTTAACTGATCATCAGTAAATACATAGTTTGGAAATAAACTTTCAAAATCTGATCTTATAGCATTTATTGAATCTTCTTGGTCAGGAAGAAATAGCCAATCTATAGCTTCTGTTACTGTGCTGCTTGTACCGTCTCCTATATCATCAACATCTTCCATATATAATTCGCCAAGGCTTGCAAGATATGGTTGTGTTAGACTTATTAAATCTCGACTAAGATTACGCATTGATGGTTCGCCTAAATATATATCATCTATTCTTTCTCTCTTTGTACTTGCTGACTCTTGTAGGCTAGACCACACAGTTAACATTCTTTGTTCTTGCTCATCCGCCTGCCTATTAGCTCGAGAGAAAGTCTCGGCATCCATACCGAAGGCTCTAGCTACAGCACTCTCTCGATCCCCATAAAGAAGATCATACTGATCTTTTGCCTGGAGGAACGCCCCTTGCTGATCTGGAAAGTAAGCTCCGGAGACATCATTAATAGCGCCTCTTCTAGCTCTATCCCTCTCAACTTCCGTATACTCCTCATTAAAGAAGATCTTACTAAGACGCTGGTCCAGGTCCCACATAGAGTTACGGAAGATATTACTATCTAACCCGTACTGTTCCGCCACCTCTAAGTTAAGTCTATTCCACTCCTTATCCGCACGATCCTTTGCGTCAGCGAACTTATCCGCGTCAAGCTGATTCTCTCTCGCTATAGCATCCCACTTAGAGACCCTCTCCATATTCTGCTGCATAATAGTTGCTGCAAACTCTTTGGCTTTCTGAGTAGGCATCTTATCCGCAACTGTAATCTTACCATTAGCCAGCAAGTTATTCATCTCAGCGCCTGTAATCTCTCTACCAAGCATTGCCTCGAAACTCAGCCTTATAGAATTCACCATGTCCTCGCTGGGAGGAAGGAATGGAAATTGTGCCCAATCCTCTTCAGCTATTCCTAGATCCGCCAGGGAGATAACCCCTCCTGGGACAGACAACTCGCCAGTAACATCAGCCCAAGCCTGACTAATGCTGGCAGAGATAGATCTGGTATTGTTAACAATATCGCTGTTAACCTTCCTTATAGCTGCCTCGACCTCATCCTCATTCAGGCCAAATTCCTTCAGCCTTATAGCAAGGTCATTGTTGAACTGTCTTACAGTCTCTCTAGTCTCCGTATTGAACTGTCTTTGTTGCTCATCAAGCTGAGCTTCCGCAATCTTACCCGTCGTGATCGCTGAAAAAGCATTGGTCAGATTAGTAATCGTGCTGTCCCTGGCAGCTTGAAGACGATCTTGGACCTCAGAAGCGAGGGAGGAAAGATCCTGTATTCTTTCACCCTCGAGTATCTCGAAGTTTCTCTGAGCCCGTCCAGTCTTGGGACCCCCTGGATCTATAGCAAACTGCCTTCCGAGTCTAATCCTTGCATCCCCATAGTAAGACTCTAATGCGGCTGTCTGAGAGGTTTTATACTCTTCAGAATTAAACCCAATCTCTTTGACTACATCCTCTATCTCAGCCGCGATTGTCCCCTGGATTTTCTCTAGGTTAGAAGGATCGCTGGCATCTCCAACGCCTCCGTCTCCATCAACGCCAGTATTTCTATCAACCTCGTTTTGCTGACCCAAGCTCCACCGATAATAAGCAGTAGCTTCTTCCGGAGTAAGAATACTTTCTCCAGTCTCATCCTTTTGGTCAGCCATCCAAAAGAACTGCTCCATCGCGTCTAGTCCAACTGGAGGAGTAGGAAGTCTTAGAATAAGATCATCTACATTTATAGCAGTTACATTAGCCTCAAATTGAGGGTCTTCCTCATATAATGACTCTACTTCCTCATCTTCATCAACTACGCCTGCTTCATCTCTAGCGGACATTAAAGCAGCATAGTTAGTTTCCCATGCATCTAAAGTACCAGCCTGAAATGCCTCTACATAGCCATTAAAGGCATCTATACCACCAGGCCCTTTGAACACCTCACCAGCACGTACTATCTGAGCATCAGCCATCCCCACTTCTTCTCTAAGCCCCTTAATAGCAGAGGGATCAAGATCAGGGGTTATCGCTGCATATTGGTCTAGAGGAACTTCAGGGGCCTCTGGAACCTTAGTAACTCTATTCTCTTTGGCCCAGTTAGCCCAAGCAGCTGCATCCTTTGGGTCTACATCAGGATTGATCTCTGAATCAGCCAACCAGTTTAAGGCGTCTACATTAGACATCTCCGCTGGTATAGCAGGTAGCCTGGAAAGAACCGAGGTGATGTCCATATCACGAGTTACATCAAACTCAGTACCGATTTCAGTTCCAGTTGTAGGAGCAGCAGGGTCTTCGACTACTGTAGCTTTTCTACCAGTAGACTCAGCCCAGTCAAACCACTTCTGTGCGTCGGATTGTAATACTCCTTGCTCCATGAGCCACATAAAACCCTCAGTATTACCTATCCCACTTGGAACTGTAGGCAATGCTGAGAGCCAGTCCATTTCCCCAGAATAAAAGTCATCATCCGGCGCGGCTGGAGGCGCAGGATCATCTCCAACTCCTGCAATCTCATCTCTTAGCGTATTAAAGGCCTCTTCTCCCTGCACCTCATACACGCCTCGAAGTTGGTTCTTTTGCTCTTCGGTAAAGTCAAATGGCGTAGCATTTATTAGTGCATCTACAGGAGATACCTCGTCACGATCAGGCTGATCGCGATTAGCCCAATAGTCTGATATCTCGGAAATATACTCATCAAATCCCTCCTGTCCTCTAGCTGTATAAATTGCACGAAGCTCCGTCTTTTGAGTCTCAGAAAGGGAAATTGGTACTCTAGTCCCATCTGGAAGATTATACCCAGCATTAGCTATCAGGTCCTCTACAGGAGATCCAAGGAAAGCCTCAGTGTCGTCTTCACCAGCGGCAGCTTTAGCGTTAATAATCTTAGCTAGCTCAGTATTAAAAGCATATTCCTTATTTGTACTCGAATTATAAGCTGTTCTAAGCGCAGCTAGATCACCTATGTCAAGGGCAACGTCACCAGCCCCTGTTAACAAAGACTCAAAGGTTGGTACTTCTCCTCCTCCAATCATTCCAGCTGCTCTGGCCGCCGCTGTATACTCTGAATTTGGATCCTCCATCCACGCTTGAAGATCCCTAGCCACGTTGGGACTCTGTGTAAGCAGACTATTAAAATTTATACTTAAGTCAGGGTTCTCTAAAAGGCGCGCCTTAATCCCAGCAAGCTCAGTAGCTTCAGCTTCAGCCTGTGCAGCCTTATTAGCATCAGCAGCTTCCTGTTTCCTTCTAGCCACCCCCGCGTGATAAGCAGCTAGCACAGTGCTATTTGCAGCGTCACTCAGCCCTAGTGCAGCTATGCCCTCTGGATCTAATGTTCCTGCCTCCGCTTGCGCTGTATATCCCTTAATTATCTCTAGCTGGTTAGCTTCTGGGACTGGGACTGGGTCAGGCTTTAGAGATGATCTTTTACTACTAAGGAGTGCAAGTAAGTCCCCTCTCTCCTGATCATTAATAGTTTGATCTGCCTGTATTTCATCTACTAATCTTTCAACGAGTGTAAATCCACCCTGATCTTGATCTAAAGCATCCTGAGTAAGCTTAGCAATCCTTCCCCTATATAAAGTAGCGACCTGGGGATTATAAGTAGACACGACAGGCGGGTCTTCGACGGACGGTTCGCCCCAGTGGCCTAATATGCTATCAACGAGCGCGTCAAACGCTTCTTGGCCACCGGTTGAATAAGCGGAGCGAAGATCTCCTTTCTGTTTCTCGGAAAGGGAGACCGAAGCTACAGATCCATCTGAGGTAGTATACTTAAGATTAGCTATCATATCTTCTATATTAACTGTAGGTGCAGTTGGGGCAGTTGGGGCAGCAGGAGCAGGCACAGGCTCGGCTGGCGCAGGTTGCATATTCTTCCAGGACCAACTAGATTGATTAAACTCGCCCCAGGTACCGAAAGGATTTTGTGGAGGAGTCTCCCATAGACCACTAAAGGGGTTCTTGAAGAATCCAGATCTGCCCTCATTAGGATCTCCAGTTGCGGCTGGCTGGCCTGCGTCTGGCTGCCCTTCATTGCCTGTAGTTCTAGTAGACAATGCTGCCTTTGTACTAGTAGCCAGTGAGTCATATTCACGACTACCTAGATATGTATTTATTATCTTCCTTACCTCAAGAGGCAGACTGGCGGAATTAGAAGATACCCCATCAACAACTATAGTCCTTGCTAATGGGTCAGCCTTTATAGCTCTTATATACTTATTAGCTAAATCTTGATGAGTCTCGACTGGAGCAGAAGGCAGCTCAGATCCTGGGTCTACAGCTGGAGCCGCAGGTGGAGCCTCAAAGATCTCAGGAGGAGAATCAGTAGTAAAAATTGGCCCTCCAGTTCCATTTGCACCGTTCGTACCAGCAGCTATATCCAGCATAGCAAGTGTTTGCCTATTTAGATAGGCTTGATCACTCTCACCTAATTTCTGTGGGTTATTTCTCTTCCAATTTGTTACTGCCTCAGGTTCTTTAGGACCTTCAGTTCCATTTACACCTCCTGTACCTCCTGTACCTCCTGTACCTCCATTACTGTCAGTGCCCACGGGAACTGTTTTAAACCTGGTGCCAGTATCTCCAGGAGGCTTCCAAGCCCACATCTGCTCATCAAACGTCCAGTCCATTCCCTGAGGATTAGAGGGAATACGCGTCCATGTTCCAGTACTTGGATTTATGGCGAAGCCAGCCTTCCCCTTATTAGGATCTTCTACAACACTCTTAGTAGCATTACTGAAAGTTAAGCCCATAATTTCCCACCTCTATAACAAATTGTTATGAAGTTTTCGTTTCCAGGTACAGACTATTTATTTTAGTCTGCTTCGTAGTAACTTCGCGCCACCCACGCAAAAATAGTTGTAGCGCACCAGCATACAAACCCAAAAAAAATCTCATGCTCAAAGAGCCACGCAGGGCCGGGGTACCCGTAATTCCCGAATCCCGCCCACAACAACGTGACGCAACCTATTGCTGCGCCTGACCACCCTGCGGTGCTTTTCAGTTTATCATTCGCCGCTTGCTTGCGATAAATGACATCCATTTTTGCAATGAGTTGCTTCTTGTCTTTTCGGAGTTCCTCGGCTTGATGCCGCCGATCACGGGT
>Ga0208030_1001201_pt1 | contig 15544 bp, 9 predicted proteins | sample MalvirDeepMed_M9_FD_184246 | JGI IMG/M metagenome (GOLD analysis project Ga0208030, IMG submission 184246) | Marine viral communities from the Global Malaspina Expedition - Malaspina viral metaG DeepMed_M9 (SPAdes) (version 2) | ecosystem: Environmental > Aquatic > Marine > Oceanic | place...
TTCGAAGGCTTAGATGCTGAAGCGATTAACGCATTTAGTCGCTTTCTTGTTTCTCAACAACAAGCCGCACTGGCGTTGACCGCCAACAAGCTTGCAGACATTCCTGAGGGCCTTCATGCACAACTCATTGTTATGGATGATCTTGCTATTACGTGGAAATCTGACGGCGCACTTAATTATGATGACTTGCGCTCAGAATTAAGTACGTGGTTTGCGCTAGAGTCTGATGATATCGATGTACCTGCAGCGCTTAACGCTAATGACACAAACCGCAAGGACCAAAATCACAATAAGCAGAACAGTGAGCTTGATGCACTACCCCATACCTTAATTCAGCTGAATGACGGCTTTGTGCGTTTCGATGAACGCACTGTATTTGAAAAGCTTAACTTTACGCTTAATAAAAATGACCATTGGCAGATAACGGGCCCGAACGGGTCAGGTAAAACCTGTTTGCTTCAAATGTTTACTGGTGATAATTCCCATTGTTATACCAATGACTTAACAATGTTTGGCATAAAACGGGGAACTGGCGAAAGCATATGGGATATTAAGAAGCACATTGGCATTATGTCGAATTCGCTGCACATGCAATACAAAGTAAACGCAAGTGTTGAACATGTAATCATATCAGGCTTTCACGACAGCATTGGTCTATACACCCGCCCAACGTTGGCTGAGCGAAACGTAGCAGGACAATGGCTTGCTGTTCTGGGTTTACAACAGAAGAAGAACACACCGTTTCAGTCGCTATCGTTTGGCGATCAGCGATTAGTACTAATTGCACGTTCTATGGTTAAGCACCCCGCCGTGCTTATTTTAGATGAACCCTGCAATGGCTTAGACGACTTTAACCGCCAAAAAGCGCTTAAGCTTATTGATAAATTGGCTAAGGCTGGCACCAGTACTCTCTTGTATGTTAATCACAATCCAGAAGAGTGCATTCCCAGCATTCGCAACACGTTAAATATGAAAGACTATAATGTTTGAGATAGTATAAGCACCACCGCACAAGGCACTTAAATCAACGGTGGTAGTGCATTAGTTACTAAACATGCCCTTTTTCATATAACACTACAACGGCTAACGCAAAGCTTCTTCACACAAATCGTAAAACCAAGGAAATAATAACGCCAGTTACGATAAGCTGAACTAAGCAAAAACCCATTATATCTTTGGCTTTTAAGCCCGCTATGGCAAGTACGGGTAATGCCCAAAACGGCTGAATTAAGTTCGTCCAGGCATCGCCCCATGCCACCGCCATTGCTACCCTATTAACTTGCGCACCCAGTTCAGCAGCAGCGGGTAGGATTACAGGGGCTTGCACCGCCCACTGTCCTCCTCCCGAGGGTACGAAAATATTTACAATGCCTGCACTTATAAAACTCCACACGGGCAACGACTCTGCAGATGCAAAACTAATTAGCCATTCTGACATGGTCTGCGCTAATCCAGATTGCACCATAACCGCCATGATCCCCGCGTAAAACGGAAACTGTATTACAATCCCGCTGCCGCCCTGAACGGCTTGCTGCAAGCTATGTAATACATTACGTGGCGTACCATGAAGGACAATAGCAAGAAAAAGAAATAGCGTATTAACGATGTTTAGGTTTAACCCGCCGCCAGAAATAAAATAGTTCGTAAGATAAGCAAGCCCAGCGAAACCGACAAGTAAACCAAGAGCTTTGCTGTTTTCGAGTCTATCAGCGGGTCTTTCGTTTGTCGCCGAAGGTAAGGCATCGTCTTGTAGCTTTGCACTATCCACAATCACGCTTTCAGATTTAGGAGGTAGCATTAAACGATTCACAAGGGGAATAACTACAAACATAATTGCCAACAACAGTAAGTTGAAGCCACTAAAAATAGTCTCGCTGGTACCAATTACGCCTATTTGTGCCTCTGAAAAATGGCCCGGTGTTGCAATAGTTAACGGTACAGAGCCCGCCAAGCCGCCATGCCATACGATAAAACCTGAATATGCGCTCGCCACCAATAGTCGATAATCTACCGACACTTTTCTTGCAAGTGCTTTGGCGAACAACGCGCCTACCACTAGCCCGAAGCCCCAGTTTATCCAACTGGCTGTAAGCGACACTAAAGTAACCAGTACAATAGCGCTTCCTGGGCCTTTAGCTAAACGGGCGAGGTTTTCCAGCAGTGTCTTGACTAGCGGCGTGCATGCCAGCATAAACCCGGTTACTAACACTAAGAGCATTTGCATTGAAAAGGTTAGCAGCCCCCAGAATCCATCTCCCCACTGTTGAACTGTGGTAAGTGGAGATTGGTCTTGAATGACCACCGCAAAGACAAGCGTTATGAGCGTTAACAATAAAACGAAAATATAGGGGTCGGGCAGATATTTTTCGACGAGTTTTACGAAGGGTTTTGATGCACGATTTAGCATTAACGCTCTCACAACTTGTTAAAAACTTGTTGCATATTAACGTATTTTTTGATTTGAGGAGTGTTTTTATTATTTTAAGCTAGCCACTTTTGTAACGTGAGGATTACTTTCTCTTGGTCAATAGGTTTAGTAAGAAAGTCGTTCATGCCCGACTGAAGGCACTTATCTTTATCACTTTGCATAGCGTTAGCAGTAATAGCCACAATAGGTATGCTTTGATAGTGCGCACCGGCTGCCCCACTTCTTATATGCTTTGTTGTTTCAAAACCATCCATTTCAGGCATTTGGCAGTCCATAACCACGAGTGAATAAGGCTTTGCCTGTTGCGGCTGCTGTAAAAACGCTAAGGCCTCTTTACCGTTGTTTGCCACATCTACTGTGAGCCCTTCACCTTCGAGTATCGTTGTTGCTACTAGCTGATTTATCGCGTTATCCTCAACTAACAGTACCCGCAAACCCTCAGGCGAATTGTGAGGTGTAGCGTTATGGCTGGCCTCCTCTACAGGCGCACTGCGCCCAAAATCATCAGCCTTATGTTCTATTTCGTTGGGGACCTTGGCCAATATGTGTCTAAGATTCTCGGTGGTGAGGGGTTTCGGGAAAATTGATGCGATCCCTCGTGTTCTAAAGTGCTGCGCACTTTCGATATCTTGAAGTTCAGTCATTACCACTATCCGAATATCGGCAAATCTTGGTTCTTCAAAAAGCGCCATAGCAAAGTCTTTACCGCACATATCTGGCATTTTATTGTCGATAATAACTAAAGTGATTGGCGATGAAGACTTCAAACTGGCCTTACAGTGTGCAAGCGCACCTTTGGATGAATCTGCCACTGAAGTTTCTACACCCCAAACATTTAACTGGCGTTTCAGGACTTCTCTATTTGAAACGTTGCTGTCAACTATTAGGCAGTGAGTATGCGGGGCAACATCTGAAGGCGCCACGCTTTTAGCGTCATTAACCTTGTTCACTTCAAAAATAACTTCAAAGCAGCTTCCCTTTCCTACTTCGCTAGAGGCCTTTACATCACCACCTAACAGTTCACAAAGCTTTTTGGTAATGGATAAACCAAGTCCAGTTCCGCCATAGCGCCTTGTCGTCGATGCATCGACTTGCGTAAACGCTTCGAACAACTGTGCTAGCTTACGCGGCTCTATGCCTATACCCGTGTCTTTGACAGCGCAGCGCACTACATATTGCCCTTCATTTTTTGAAGGTAATAGTGCTGCGGTAATACTCAATTCGCCTTGCTCGGTAAACTTCACTGCGTTGCTTAATAAGTTAGTGAGAATTTGCTGAATTCGTGTGGGGTCGGAGTTAACTTTTGATGCGTCGACTTTAGAAACATCAACAATAACCGCTAAACCTTTTAACTGAGCCGTGTGCGCAATAGATTGCGCCAAGGTCTCGATTAAACTTCGCAAATCAAAATCAACCGATTCAATTTCAAGCTTATTAGCTTCTATTTTTGAAAAGTCTAAAATGTCATTGATAAGTACTAGCAGAGAGCTGGCGCTTGAACTCGCTATGTTAACCCGTTGCCCTTGTTCAACGGTTAAGTCACTTTTCTTAAGCAAGTCGAGCATACCAATAACACCGTTCATCGGTGTTCTTATCTCGTGACTCATATTGGCAAGAAATTCTGATTTTAGCTTGGTTGCTTCTTCAGCTTTTTCCAGCGCGTTTTTAAGGTTGTGGGCCTGTGCTTCGAGGGATGCCGTTTTTTCTGAAACCTGTTGTTCAAGCGCATGAACAAAGCGCTTCTGTTTGGTTATTTCCGTTTGGTGTAACCGGGTGCGCAAATACACTACCAGTATTATTACGCCAATAAGTAAGGCGCAATATAGTGTGTATGCCCACCACGTTTTCCAAGGAACCGTAGCTACGTGTAAGTTCACGTACAGATGATTTTCGCCCCACTCTCCATTTGGCTTCATTGCTCTTACTAACAATGTGTAGGTACCACCGTTTAAATTGGTAAAGGAAACCTTATTGTGGTCTCCCGTATCTATCCACTGCTCGTCATAACCTTCCAGTTTGTAGGCAAAGTGCGGTTTTTGCGACGCTGAAAAATCCAGTAAAGCAAACTCTAAGGAGAAGAAATAGTCTGTATATGAAAGGTAGATATCGGTGACATAGGATAGCGGTTTACTAAGCCGTATTTCTTGGCCCATTTTATTAAAACCTGTCAGTACTATTTTTGAATCGCGAACTTCCCGCTGCCCCTTCTGATAGTTAAAATACTCTATTCCCCGCTGGCTGCTGGTAAAATAGGTATTTTGAGCCGCGTTAAGCAAGCTGTTTGAGTAGTAATTTTTTCCTGCTAACTCGGTTTTACTATTATAGTTGGTCGCTTTTTGAGTTTCGGGATCATAGAGAAATATTCCCTTGTTAGTCGTAAGCCACAAGGTGCCATTTTCACCGTCCGCTAGCCCGCGAATAAGCGGTGTCGGTAGCCCGTGCTGTTCATTGAATTGCTGAAACGTATTGGTACTCGGTAAATAAAGATTTAACCCTTTTTGTGTAGCGATCCATATCTGCCCACTTTGGCTTTCGTGTATATCTTCAATTATGTTACCTAATAGGCTGTTTTCTCGCGCCACATCGGCAGAATAAGTAACAAACTTGTTGCCATTACGAGGCCACACGCTGACGCCTTTGCCCGTGCCAACCCACATTTTGCCAGCACTATCTTTAAAAAGAATATGAATTTCAGGGTGAGATAAACCTTGTGCTTGCGTTAAGTGCTCAAAACTATTGTCACTGATGCGATAGATATACACGCCATTTTTGTAGGTACCTACCCACAAATCGCCGTTATCATCTACTGCCAATGCTCTAAACTCCTGAAACCGACGATAACTATTGTCTGATTTAGGGTACTCTATACGTGTTACTTCGCCTGTTTGACGATTTAATCTCGCTAGGTAGTTGTCCTGCGCAACCCACAGGGTATCGTTATCGTCTTGGACGACTATAGGTCGTTCTATCACCCCACTTTCAGCATACCCATCAAAGGAAGCAAAAATCGAAGAAGCGTTTTTTTCTAAGCGCTGCTCGTTTACACGCCATGTGTAAATCTCTGCTTTGGCAGTAACAATGAGTACATCGCCATTTTCATCGAGCTCAATCCCATTAGGGGCAACAAGCGCATCGCTATTAATAAGCTTCACTGTGCGTCGTAGAGACAACTTAAAAATGCCGTGAACTTCACTCGTTATCCATTTCGTACCGGTGTGGTCTTCAAATATGATCCTCAGGCCATTTGTGTAGCCAAAATCCATTTTCTCGACCACGTTGCCAGTGTCTGTATGGCGATATAAACCGTTTGTCGTTACAAACCACACACTCCCTTCACTGTCTTCAAGCATAGAGTTCACTTGGCCTATCTCTTTTCCATCGCTCGTGGTTTGCGGAATAAACTCCCCGCCTTGTGGAAGAAAAAGAAAAGGCCCATCTTGTGTAGCAACAAAAAATTGGTTTGATGTGGTTAAAAGCAGGCTTCGTATTTCATTGGCGCCCGTGGCGGTATTGTTGTCTTTATCCGGGAAGAAGTGGGTTGCTGTTAAGGTTTCTTTGTTCAGTAAGTTCAAGCCGAAACTGGTTGCTACCCACAAGCTATTTTCGTCATTATCAAGCATATCCCAAATACGATTATGCGATAAACCCGCTGAATTACCCTCTGTTTTTTTAACCCGCTGAAATGCGTTCTCGCCAAGATACTTATTCAAACCCTGATCGTAAGTACCAAGCCAAATGTCGCCATTTGTATCGTGAAGTAACGATTGAATTCGATTAGAAGAGAGTGTTGTTTTGTCGCCTGGAACGTGTAAAAAGCGCTGAAATATACCGGTCTTTGGGTTGTACTTATTAACGCCGCCTCCCCAAGTTCCTACCCATATGTTACCGTCTTTGTCTAACATCAGGTTGCCAGCGTCATCATGAGATAAAGTGTTTATTTGCTCTGCGTTAGACTCGAAAAGCTTGACCTGCCGACCGTCGTAGCGCATTACGCCGTTTTCAGCTGTACCGAACCACAAAAAGCCTTGGCGGTCCTGAATAATGGAATATATCTCAGAAGAAACAAAACCATCGTCAGCGGTAAGCAGCTCGACGGAGTATTCGTTCATAAGCTTGTCGGAATTCGAGGAATAAGCGTGTGGGGTACTCACCAAATAAACGAATGCACATAGTAGAAAGTGGCGAAACAGGAGCCGATAACGCGTTATATTTTGCAAAGAAACATGCTCTTACTAGAAAAAGAAAAGACGAAGATATACGTTCGCAATATTAGATGATCCCTTTTAGCTTATCCATTCTACCAAAGGTGCATATATTGACCTAGCTTACCGTTTTTATTGATTTGAATCATGTAATCTATTCTTCGGTTTGCAAAATAATTGCTGTTTATCTGATAACACGGTAAATAACCATACCGACAACAAAAGGAGTCATCATGTCTAAATCCTACAAAGAAATCACAGAAGGCCTTAATCCTTATCTTGCAGAGGTGAAAAAAGGTGTACCTGAAGTAATGAAAGGCTTTTCGGCTATGGCTAAAGCAGCGACCTGCCGACGGCGCACTGGATAAAAAAACAAAAGAGCTCCTTGCTCTTGCTATTGGTATAGCGACAAGGTGCGATGGCTGTATTGGTTTTCACGCTAAAGCGCTGGTTCATTTAGGTGCAACAAGAGCTGAAATTGAAGAAGTCTGCGGTATGTCTGTATACATGGGTGGCGGCCCCTCGTTCATGTACGCGGCAGACGCTCTGCGTGCTTTCGATGAATTTAGTGAAAGTGAGTAAGAAAAAAGGGCCGATTATTTTCGGCCCTAAAATTCAATTTAAGGTTTAGGTCGTTACAGTGAATTCATACTTTGTACACTGACAGGACCAAGCTCTGCAGCTTCAACTTCTGCTTTGATTTTTTCAGCATCGCCGATGATGATCCACGTTAGTTTATCTGGGTGCAATACTTCTTCAGCCGCTTTACTGAGGTCACCTAAAGACAAGCTGTTGTACTTTTCGACCAAAGACTCTGGGTAGTTGTATTGTCTGTTGAACCTTTCACTCGACAATAGGCTGTACAGCACCGCATTGGCTGTCTCAAACTGACCTGGCAGTGAGCGAACTTCATCAAGTCGTGCTCGTTCAAGTTCCTGTGCCATTGGCGGCTTATCACCTATGTAGGCATTAAGCTCTTTCTTAAGTTCTAGCAACGACGGGCCTGTTTTATCGGTTTGAACCGGAGCATAAACCATAAATGGACGTTGACCTCGAGCATCTTGTAAGAAAGTGTACGCACCATAAGACCAGCTTTTATCTTCACGTAAGTTCATATTAATGCGAGCAGTAAAAGCGCCACCTAAGGTTAAATTCATGGCCTTGATGGCAATATTGTTTTCAGCACCAGTCGGTGGTGCTAAATGCGCAGCAAGTATAAGAGACTGCTGTGCTCCAGGACGGTCGATAATAATTGCTTGGCCTTGATCAGGCATTGATGCTTGGGCAATTTGCTTGGTGCCCTTGTCACCTGCAACTTTCCATTTGCCAAACTCTTTTTCGAGCATTGGCTTAATCGCGTCTAATGTGGTGTCGCCAACAACAAATATAGTCGCGTTATCAGGGCGAAGCCATGTATTCTTAAAGTTAACTAAGTCGCTTCGCGTAATTGCCTTCACGTCTTGCTCGGTTCCGGTACCGGTAAATGGAATACCATAGGCATGGTCATCACCATAGATAAGCGGTGGAAGCAAAGTAAGGGCAATACTTACAGGGCGAGTTTTTTGCTGTGCTATATTACTCAAAATAAGCGCACGTTGACGTTCAATCTCTTCTTCTTTAAACGTAGGTGATTTTAAGATATCACCGAGAAGTTCCAAAGAAAGTTCCATATTTTCCGTTAGCATCGACATGCTAACTGTCGTGGTATCTAAATTTGAGCCAGCGTTTAAATTGGTTCCTAACTGTTCAAGCTCTGCTGCTAGTTCTAAGGCATCGTATTTACCCGCGCCTTCGTCGAGCATCTGCGTGGTAAAACTTGCAAGGCCCAGCTTGCCACCTGCATCAGCGGCGTAGCCTGCGTCAAATTGCACCGCTACATTCACCAGTGGAACCGTCGAGCGTTTTGCAAACACCACATTAACGCCGTTAGAAAGCGTAGTTTCCGTAACGTCAGGGAAGCTTAACTGTGTTTCTGTATCAATTGATGGCAAACCTGAACTGCGATCAACACCTTCAGCAAGGGCTGCATGCTCAATGAAAGGTACAACCGTAATTTGGTGCCACCCTTCTTTTAGCCATTTATTCGCTGCCGCTTTAACGCCTTTAGGTGTTGCCTGTCCCAGCTCATCTAATTCGGTTTTAAAATAATTAGGATCGCCAGCAATAAATTCACCAGTAGCAAGCGTATCGGCTTTACCGCCGAAACCACCCACTTCTTCAAGACCACGAATAATTGAAGCTCGACGTTTAGTCGACACCAATTTGACTTCATCTTTACTTGGACCTTTACGCAAAAACTCACTAATGACTTTGTCGATTTCTTTTTCCACTTTAGCCACGTCAACGCCGTCTTTCACGTCAACCGTAACGCCAAAAATTGATGCCATTTGCAGCTCGTAATTGAACACTGAAGCATTGGTTGCGATTTGTTGGTCGTAAACCAGTTCTTTATAAAGACGAGAATTTTTGCCGTCACCTAACGCGCTTGCAGCAATAAACAAATCAGTTGCGGTTGAAGATGTATTCTCAGGCGACACCCAAAGGCGATAAATACGTGATTGAGGCACTTTGTCTTGAATAATTTCACGGGTATTTACGCTGCGTTTCGGCACCCATGCTTGCCATTTAGATAGCGCAGGACCCGGCTCAATATCCCCAAAGTACTTGTTTACCAGCGGCTTCGCTTCTTTGGCGTTAATATCACCGCTTAACACTAAAATTGCGTTATTGGGGCCATAATATTTATTAAACCAGCCCTTTACGTCGTCTAAAGACGCTGAGTTAAGGTCTTCCATTGAACCAATCACCGTGTGGTGATAAGGATGCCCTACAGGAAATAAGCCTTCAAAGATGTGGGTAAACACGCTTCCATAAGGCTGATCTTCACCTTGGCGCTTTTCATTTTGTACAACGCCACGCTGTTCGTCTAACTTCTCTTGTGTTACCGCACCTAAAAGATGCCCCATGCGATCTGATTCCATCCACAATATGCGGTCAAGGGCTGGAGTAGGAACGGTTTGGAAGTAATTTGTGCGGTCAAAATTTGTGGTGCCGTTTAAGCCAGTAGCACCGGCTTCTTGAAGCGGACCGAACCATTCGTCGTTATAATTTTCGGTGCCGTTGAACATTAAGTGTTCAAATAAATGCGCAAACCCAGATTTACCCTCAGGCTCATCTTTGGAGCCTACTTTGTACCACACCGCCACAGCTACCACTGGCGCCTTGCGGTCTTCATGGACAATTACGGTTAACCCATTATCGGTAGTAAACTTTTCGTAGTCGATATTTATGTCGTTTTTAGCAAACGCTGAGCTTACCAGCGTGCTACTTACTGCCAATAAACCTACGCTTACTTTTAAGCGCTTGGTGAGGTGTTTAAGTACACTCATTTCGTCATCCTTAATCTTTTTAATTGTGCTAAATACCACAAAGCGGCGCTATGCCTGCCTTAAAGATAAATCAATCTGGCAGTTAATAAAGGATTATGAGGTTGAAAACTGTAACGGATTGTAAAAAGAGAAAAAATATCGAGCGTGGAGATTTAAATGTCTAGGCTCAAGGCTAGAAGTCGCAATTATATTGCGACTAGTCGTGCCCAAAGCGCTTTAACTTGCTTTGCATCCTCGCTTTCCAGTTCATTGTTTTTAAACGCACTATCAAGGCTTGATAGCATTTTTTCGTTTAACAATTCCAATGAAGCGTCTTCACGCATTTCTAGCTGTCGCGCTTCTACCGCGAAGTGGCCTTGCAAATAACTTGCAATGAAAAGTTCATCGTCACTGCCGTGGTTCACCACGTCATCAAGTGACGCTTCAATTTCAGCGATAGCTTTCACTACCCCTTGAGGGGCTGCAGCAGGTGGTAACACGTCTTACTCCTTCCTGTTGTTGTATATCAGTTTTCGATTTCTATATTTCAATTCGAGATGAAATTGGTTAGCACCAAACGCCAATCGTTTAAACAGCCTGGCAAAGTACTTTGTCTTTGTAGCCGGTAATAACCGTAAACGCACCTGCCAATTCAGCGTCAAGCGCGGCGTCGCTTGAATCTAAGCGAAGCGGTTTGCCGTTTAATGCCTGTAGCTTTTGCTTTGTAGCCACAACAAGCATGTTTTGTTTGCCAATTTGGCGAATAAAAGCCGGGCTTAACTGTTGATTTCCACGCCCTAAAATATGGCCCTGACCACCAATCACAGTCAAAATGACTTTGGTCGGTTTGTTTTGAGTCAATGAAACAAGTTCATCAGCAGTAACGTCACTTGCTATTAACTCTCCTTGCTTAACCACATCCACACCTAGCAAGGTGTTGTCTAAGCCAAGAAACTCCATGACAGCGCCTACCGTGGAGCCTGACCCCATGACAAAGTACGTATCGGGTTCATCATCCATAATCTCGCTTACATAGGCAGCAATATCATCAAGCACCAGTGCTTCATCTTCTTTGCCGCCCATTTTTACCGCTTGTACGTAAGTTAACTCGGCCGGCACGCGCATTTCACCATAGTGTTTGGCAATAACTTTCCCTTCGCGAAACGCGTTTTCGTCAATATCTCGGACTTCAGCGTCCATTTCGCTTACTAGTTCACCGGCGATCATTTGGCTTACTACCTGCCCCGCTGCCGCTGGTGATACACAGTAAACGCCTGAGTGAATTTTACAGCCCGCTGGCACACCTAAAACCGGTACTTGAGTGCCAACCACACTGCAAATATTGCGCGCGGTACCGTCGCCTCCGGCAAATAGCAGTAAGTCGACTTGAGCATCTACCATGGCTTTTGCCGCGCGCTCTGAATCTTCACCTTCGGTTTGTTCAGCGTCAGAGGCGTAGATTACCTTGTAAGAAACACCCAAGGATTCACACACCGTCTCACCCATGTCACCGGACGCTGTGAATACGGTAAATTGACCTGACAGCGCTTCAAGAATACTGAGCGCTTTCGCCATTTTTTCATTGGCTTTTTTCTCGGCCCCCATAGCCAGCGCTTTTTCACGAATTTCAGCACCATCGCTGCCTTTTAACGCGAGCGCGCCGCCTATACCGGCAAACGGGTTTACCACAACCCCAAGTTTAAACAAGGCTGGGCTACTACTACCAGTTTCATTCATGCCGCATCTGCTCCTGTTGGCTTAGCTTGCCTATCACCGTTAAATGTTGCCGATAAAGCCTCTATGAAGCGCTTTGCTCGTGGGGGAAAGCCGTGTTCGTTGTAATGAGCACGCTGAGCCGCTACGTTTCGCGTAAAGCCTTCTCTATCAGGCTCTGCCCCATTCAAATTATCGGTACTTACCTGAAACTTTCTGCCGGCGGCTTCTGTAAAAGCCCACTCAATGGCTTGCGGCTTAATTTCCACTTTTTCAAAGTCTGCTTGTTGGGCCTCGTCTCGCCCATCGGGGCAATACCAATAGCCGTAGTCCTCGAGCTGTCGGCGCTTCTCACCGGCAATACACCGTGTGCAAAAACTATCTGGTGGTAACCCGTATCGTCGCCTGCCGGGATATAAATGGGCTCATCGTCACCTAACACCAATCGGGTGTTGTAATCTTCAAAGGTGCTATTAAATAATGAGATTAACGTGGGAACATCATTGTCTATTTCAGCGTTTGCGATTTGTGCGCCGCCTTTTTCTTCAATGGTGATATCTTTGATAGCAATGTCTTCAGGAGAAATTTGACTACGTTGGGTGTTCATTACGTCCAAAAAAATATTAACAAGCAAGCTGAGTTGGTGGCGCAAGAGTATATCAGTAAAACTTTGTCATCTCACTTGAAAGCCGCGCTTGCATGGGTCAATCTAGGTTTACAACGAACATGAATAAATAACGACGTACTACGGAGTGCTTCACTTGGCGCAAGATATAGCAAAACATATTCACAGGGTAAATGCCCTTCGCGATTTAGCCAATCAGTTAGGGGTGATGTCAGTTATTCATCAACTGCAACACTGGCAATGTGAGCGCCTGTTAGTATCCCACGACGACTTAGCGACGCAAAGTCGCTATCAAAAAGCCATGGGGTTCTTCGTTGAAGAGCTATACGGACCCAAAGATTTCAGCCAGCGAGATGCCGACTTGGTTCGGGTCATTCCCAAGTTAGCCAAAGTGTTGCCAGACAAAGCCATGAATGCGATGGATGACGCGTTAGCGCTAAATGCCCTGTCTTTTGATTTAGACATGGAAATGGCCCAGTACCTTCAAACACATTTTCCCGATGAGCCTATTAATCGGGATAATTACGCATTGGCTTACCGAGCCGTTGGCCGAATGGACGACCGTAAGCATCAAATCGATATCATTTCACATTTGGGCGATCAACTTTCCGATGTGATAAAAGTTCGTGGTATCGGTATGTTAATTTCACTGTCTCGCCGCCCCGCTAAACTTTCGGGCTTGCTTGCGCTTCATGAATTTTTAGAACGGGGCTTCAATGCGTTTAAAGCGCTGGGCGACGTACAAAGCTTTATTCAACCCGTGCTGGTACGAGAAAAAGCATTAATGCAGGCGCTATTAGATGCAAACGTAGCGCTGCCTGAAGATAACCCGTTACCTAACGTGTAACAGAGTCAGTCTAATCGCTGACTTATACCGCTTTCTACTGAGAATTTTAAGCAACAAGGAAAAAATTTGAGCCACACTAACTTAAACTGGGTGTTAGAGAATCCCTACGTTCAGCAATGGCACATAGATGAGACGCACATTGACCACTATCAGCATGTGAATAATGTAGCGTACCTGTCTCAAGTAGAAAATCTGGCTTGGGCACATTCAAATTCGCTGGGCTTACACTTTGCAGATTACCAGGCGCTAAACCGAGGCATGGTGATTAAACGTCACGAACTCAATTATCACCTGCCTACTCATCTTGGCGACATCTTAGAATGCGCCACTTGGATTGTGCATTGTGATAACAAACTGACCTTGAAACGCCAGTTCCAGTTTATCTGCCCCAAGCGAAACAAAACGGTTTTTGATGCCGTGACAACCTTCGTATGCGTTAGCCTTGATACTGGCGCGCCAAAGCGTATGCCGAAGCAATTTATAGATGTTTACGGAAAGGCGTGTATAAAATAATGAAAAAATGGCTGGCTGTTCTGCTTACATTATTTCTGTGTGTGTCGTTAGGCATAAACGTTTACCTATGGCTTAGCTTAAAGCAGCATAACGATACAGCTTATGGGATAGAGGCTAGCTATGAACACCTTTTAGAAGACGAATCAGCGTTAGACAGCGAAGCACACCTAAAGGGCAAGGCAGAGCCCTTCAATAAAAGACGTTCTCCCACCTCATTGTTGAATGCTAACGGCGCTAATACGCTATCAAGTGAAGGTGAAGATCGGCGCTCAACTTCAGCACAACTTAACCAAGACGATGTAGATTCACTGACTACCCTGCTCAACAACGGACAGTACGCGTTGCTCGCTACTGAGCTATCGAACTTTTTAAAAAATGACCCGTTCAACGAATCGCTGCTGTTGCTAGAAGGTGAGCTGATTGAGTTAACAAAGCCCCTCCCCACGGCGCTCGTGCATTATTACGACGTGGCTGAACTTCCTCTTTCAAACGAAACGCTATCGCTTATCGACACAAAAATAGCCACCCTTTATCAGCAGGCGCAAACTCAACTCAGTCAAGACGAACAATGGGAATTAGTCGCCCGACTAAACGAGCCCTTATACCAGCGAATACCCGATGCTAAACATTACACCCTTAATTTGGCCGAAGCGTACGCCTACCAGCAAAAACTTACGCTAATGGAGGATGTACTCGCCGCTCTGCCATTAAACGACAGAGACGCCAATATCATTCGCGATAAAGCCTATGAAATACGTGATATGGCTAGCGCAGACACCACGCCGAACGATAGCGAAATTGAACCCACAAGCCCGGGAACTGCTCGATATCAAACCCGCGTGACCTTGGAACGCATTGGCGATCAATACCGCCTTGAGGCAAAGGCCCTTAACCAAAAAGCCACGATGATTTTAGATACCGGTGCCAGTACCACCGCAATATCCTCACGGCTATTTGCTCGATTAGGGCGTATGCGTAACCTCACGTTTATTGGTAACTTCAACGTGAGAACCGCGTCGGGAACGATAGAAGCTCCACTTGTTCAAATACCGCGCTTTTACTTTGCGGGATACGAGTTCAATGATGTTTCCGCCATTGTTTTACCCGAAGACGCCCTTCCCGATACCGATGGCCTGTTGGGCATGAATGTGTTGGGTGAGTTCGACTTCGCCATACTGCCAAAGACGAATGAATTGATTTTAAGTGAGAGAAATTAAGTTTAACCAAACGGTGTACTTTCATCAAAGTACACCTATTTAAACCACACTGAAAAGTCGTTTATTTGCTAACTTCAACTAACGGAAACACCTCAAATACCACGCCTTCATGGCCTGTTTCCATAAAATTGCGGATATTGGCGTGATCGTCACCTTCGGGGTTATTGAGTACGTCTTCACGATAAAATCGCCCGAACAAGGCCAGTGTTTGTGCTTGACTAAGGTTTAAATACTGACCGAGTGCGAGTAGTTTGCATGAGCCGTTGTTCTGATTTGCATCGTTTGACACATCGCCATTGGTGAAAGCGGTTGGCGTGAAGGCAAAGGCGCTATCAACGAGCGCGATAACGTCGTTAAACTCGATAGCTTCAGGAGAATTGCTCACTGCTTGAACAAGGTCATTGGTGCTGCTGAATGTCATGGTTATCCCGATAGAAAAAGAGAAAGATAATAACAGATCTATATCACTGCAACAGATAGCAACAGCCTCACCTTCAATATTTACATATCGAGTAGGGTGAGGCTTGCGCCTCATCCCTCTCACAGAACCGTACGTACGGGCCTCGTATACGGCTCCTGCATACTTCATATCACTTGCTAAGTGACACAATGCTAATTTGCAATCTAGTAT
>Ga0208030_1001202_pt1 | contig 15540 bp, 28 predicted proteins | sample MalvirDeepMed_M9_FD_184246 | JGI IMG/M metagenome (GOLD analysis project Ga0208030, IMG submission 184246) | Marine viral communities from the Global Malaspina Expedition - Malaspina viral metaG DeepMed_M9 (SPAdes) (version 2) | ecosystem: Environmental > Aquatic > Marine > Oceanic | place...
CATCTCTAGATCCACCACCACCACCAGAACCACCAGATCCGCCAGGCCACCCACCAAAGCTTGAATCATTACGCATATGATTCCAAACCAATCCACCAATTACCAAAAGAACTACAATTGTTATTACTGTATTCATTATAATCTCCTAATCATATATTTTACTATAAATATCATGTATTTATGTATTCCCTTGTATTCCCTTCTGCGGGACAGCAGAATATAATAGGTTTTTGCAGGCTTGTCAACCCCCTTTAACAAATTTCTTCGATTTCTTCGTAGGTATTGACTTTTTTGTTGATTTTAGTTATATTATTATGTAACTTAATCACAACATAAGAAGGGTTATGAAACATTCGAAACGCCCATTCACTGAAAACCAAATTCTGAATTTTTTAAACGAAGCGCGTTGTAAAAGTCCTGACATATTAGTCGGCCTCCAATGGGGTGATGAGGGTAAAGGTAAGATCACTGACGCTCTATCAAATGACTACCAATGGATCGTTCGATACCAAGGTGGTAGCAATGCTGGTCATACAGTCTATATTGATGGTGAAAAATTTGTAACTCATTCTATTCCTACTGGTATTCTAAATCTTAATTGTAAAGTTGTGATTACTCATGGCTGTGTAGTTAATATACCTGAATTGATTAAAGAAGTCAAGCTTTTAGAAGAAAACGGAATTTCTTTCAAAGATCGGTTCTATCTATCAGAGAATGCACATCTTATTACATCAGAACATTTAAGACAAGATAAATCTAACCAAGTAAAATTTGGAAGTACGGGAAAGGGAATAGGACCAGCATATAGAGATAAGATATATCGCGAGGGTCTTCGCGTAAAAGATTACTCACATTTTATAGATGAAGATAAGATTATAGTGTCCGATACCCGAAAACTACTTCGGGACGCAATATATAAAGGAGACAAAATACTATTTGAAGGAGCACAAGCAGTTATGTTGGATATTGAAATGGGAACATACCCCCATGTCACATCATCTCCATGTATAGCTTCTTATGCTCCTGCTGGTTCTGGACTCCCCTTATCATTTTTTAAACACTCTAGTGTAGTAGGGGTGGCTAAGGCATATACCACCCGTGTTGGAACAGGACCATTTCCTAGTGAGATTCACGATAAAAAAATTGCACAAAATATTCAATTTACCGGAAAGGAATATGGAGCAACGACAGGTAGGCTTAGAAAAGTAGGTTGGTTGGACATTCCACAACTGAAATATGCTTGTGAAGTAAATGGAGTTTCCAACATAGCACTAACAAAACTAGACATTTTTTCCGAAGTGGATTATGAAATTAAAGTAGCAACAGAATATAAAATTAATGGAAAATGGACAACGGATTATTGTGACGAACCAGAATCCATCCGTTATGAAAGTTTTTCTGCTTGGTCAGAAATTACTGAAAATTATTGGGGTGGCTTACCAGATAATCTTAAAAAGTATGTTGATTTTATTGAAAATTCCATTGGTGTGAATATTTCCATAATAGGTGTAGGCCAAGACCGCACTCAATTAATATACAGGTAGACGCATGGACTTTTTTGAATTTGGATCGAATGAAGTAACTAAAACAAAAAGAATTTTAGTATATCCAAATATAACCTTTTCAAAAGATCTTGAACAAGACTCATATGTTCAAGTTATGAAGAAACTTATATTTGAACTTTCTAAGGTAAGGGATGATTTATACTGGTACATAATAAGTCCAGAAAAGATTAAAGGATTACAATTTGATAATGTATATCAATTTATAACGCCGTTTCCAACATATCCCCCTACAATGAGATGTCATTTTGACACATTTAGCATAAAAGAACATTTATCAAAAAAGTATGACTTTGATTTAATTTTCAGTCATCTGCCAGAACATACTTGGAATTTAGTAAATTTATTAAAAAACAATACCTATCACAGTGTTCCTGTTCTTGGATATTCTCATTGGTTTGATTTCGATCACATACAATCGTGGCCAGTTGGAGCATTTAACGAAAACATGTTAGGTCTTTTGGAAATGGAAAAATGCTATATAAATACGGAATATCAAAAACAACTAGTATTAAAAGAAGCAGAAAAAACATTTAATCAAAATACTATAGATAAATTATCTAATATCTTAGAACCCTTTTATTTAGGAGTATCTAGAGAAGATCTAAGTCCACCAAAAGAATCAAAAAAATGTATTGTATTTAACCACAGACCCCACGCATATAAAAACTTTACTCCCTTCCTTAATATGTGTTCGAAATTATACAAAACAAGACAAGATTTTGAAGTATGGGTTCCATTATGGGATACAAAATTTACAGAGAAACTTAAATGGTTAAATACTGATAAATTTGATAAAGAAGGATATTATCGGAAACTTCAAACCTGTAGAGTTGGATTTTCACCAGAACAAACATATGGTGGGTGGTCTGTAGCAACTACAGATGGGTTAATGAATGGCTGCCCATTTATTATGTATGATGCTGATTATTATAGAGAATTAAATCCAACCGCTGATTTCTTTACTACAGAAGATGAAGCTATAACTTTACTAAACAAATATCTAGATGATGAATCTTATCGTAATGAAAAAGCAATAGAATCCTTTAATTATGTTTCTGAAAATCTTCTTTATGAATATTCTATTGGAAAACTTTCAAACGACATTGATAGTATAATAAACAGTTCATATGGTGTTGGCAATTCGAAAAAACTTACTAACATGATCAACTATATTAAAGATAAAAAAGTTGTATCAAAAGCTGATCTAATTGAAAAGACCGGATGGGGAAGAGGAATTAAATTTTCTCCATACCGAAGATCATTGATGAACCATCCAAACATTTTTGACAAAATGGGAATGCTCCCATATTATATTTGGAAGCCTCTTACAACGCTCGTAAGTCGTTGCCCCACAACAACTTCCGATGACAAAACGGGGCCTCCACAATGAGTTACTATGATATAAGTAAATATTTGATAATATTTTCATAAAGGTCTTGACAAACCCCCCCTATTGTGTTAGATTTATACTTCATCGCGAGAGTCGTATAACGGATATTACCTTAGCCTTCCAAGCTAATGATGTGGGTTCGACTCCCTCCTCTCGCTCTTGATTTTTATCCCTAATAGTGTTATATTATAGGGTCATTAAAGGAGAAATATATGTCTAGTCTTAAGAATTTTTTTTATTATCCTGTTCGAAATTTTCGAAATTATTTTCGAAATTTTTTAAATTTTTTTCGATGGAAAGTGTGGGAACCTATTAGCCCCTCAATGTTAAAACACTATTACCAAAGAGCACGCTACGGTCACTCTTATAGAGATACTTGGTCTATTGACTATTGGTTGCTTGATAATTTAATTCCAATGATTAAAAGAATACGAGACAGGGATATAGGCATCCCCGTAACCTTTATTAAAGAAGAAGACGGTGTAGAAACCAATGGTAATCCAACTGATCATGCTATAGACCTAGCAGGACAACGTTGGAGAAATACGCTGGGTGAGATCTTATATGGACTAAAATGTGCAAGATTTATTAGAGATGATGAATCACGGTGGCTATCAGACGGTACATTAGAACCTCTTGGTAAACGTAGAAATAAAAAGATGAATAAGAGTATTGAAAGATCATTTAATTTGATCGGACAACACCTGTTTAGCCTGTGGGATTAATATGAACGACGATAACTGGGAAAATGAAGGTGGTTCCCTTGGTAAAGAATTGTGGGAACTTGACAGAGATTTGTGGAATTTTGCAATGGAATCACTTGAAACCGTAAAAACACCCAAAGAAGCTTGGGATATACTTTATTCCGTAAATGCCGATATTGATAATCGTGAAGTTATGTTCCATCTTGATTTTAATCCAATTTTAAATTATACTATATTGGAAAACTACGAAGCTAGTTCAGCCGCCGAGTATGATAAAGAAGAAACAACTATACTTGGAGAAGATTAAATTATGTATTTTGTAGGCCCAGAATTTTTTATATACTCAATAATAGCACTTATCTTCGGAATCTTTTTAGGTATTACTATAGGTGTTAAAATACAACCTTGGATAGAAACACAGAAATCAAAATCAAAATTTCTTAACGCTACCAATGTCCACCCATAACAAATCATCTTCATCTTTTGCAGTACTACCATATGTACCAATGGAAGAACTTATTGCTGAGATCCTGTACAGAATTGATAATGATCCTGAGCGAGAAGGTATACAAAAAACTCCCGAACGTATTGCACGATCATTAGCCTTTCTAACTGAGGGTTATAAAAAAGACCCACATGAAGTAGTAAACGGTGCACTCTATAAACAAGACCACCAAAACATGGTACTTGTTAAAGATATTGAAATTTACTCATTATGTGAACATCACCTTCTTCCATTTTTTGGTAAAGCTCATATAGCATACATTCCTGACGGATATATACTAGGATTATCAAAATTTGCTCGATTGGCGGAAATATATGCAAGACGATTACAAACACAAGAAAGGTTAACAGAACAAATTGCTCAAGCAGTGTGGGAAACAACCACACCTCAAGGAGTAGCTGTTGTTATAGAAGCGAGCCATCTGTGTATGATGATGCGTGGTGTCCAAAAACAAAATTCAAAAACTATTACATCAGCAATGCGAGGAGTCTTCCTTGAAGATCAACGTACCCGTGATGAATTCTTGGGATTGATTAAATGAAAAGACCCCACATTAAATATATCCGAAAACATATGAATCACGATTTGGGGGGTTAGTATAATTGGGAAAACACAGCCCTTGCACGGCTGAGTTGGGAGTTCGATTCTCCCACCCTCCATTAAATGCCCAGTACAACGCCTTTGTAGTCCTACGGGAACAGAAGTAGTAAGATACTTTAGGGTTTATTGTGTGTGGCGACACAACATTTAAACTTTATAAACTTTTAGGAAATGCCATGAAAAAAATATGTGCGCCCAGAGATACTAGGGGTAGAATTATTTATAGAACAAAGAATCCTAACTATTGTTATAAAACACTTCCAATAGAAAAGTTTGAGTGGAAAAATAAATCAAAAGGACTTCGGTATCATAATTGTTCGTCATGTAGATATAAATATGAAATGAAGAGATACGATAAAAATCCCGAAGCAAAACAACGTCGCGCCGCGAGGGCCCTCGTATATGCGCGTCCCTACATGCGCGCCCGCCGTGCTCACTTACGATCAATAATAAATGAAATAAAATTAAACAGTGGGTGTGTAGATTGCAAAGGTACATTTCATCCAAGTATTATGCATTTTGATCACGTTAGAGGAACAAAGAAATATGGTATATCAGAGATGGTGGGAAGGCGTATGCCATTGGATACAATACTAAAAGAAATAGAAAAATGTGACGTTAGATGTGCACCTTGTCATAGAACGCGACATAAAAATGAGCGTGCTACTATAAACAATCCAGAAATGTAAGATGCCCCCTTGACAAATACTGTAAAACGTGTTATATTATATATTAGGAAAAGAAAAAGTTTTTTGACAATTTAAAAATGAGTCGCGTCAAGATTGATCGTCTTGGCGTGGGGTTGACTGAATAATGGGTTTCGACAGAGGTCCATAAGGTATCCCGATCCTCTGTAGTGGAGAGTGTGCGTCTGAATGTAGACGGAGGACATTGGATGACAATCTGATAGGGAGTTCAAGTTAAACCAGACAAATCCTACTTTGTCAACTCAATGGGAGTACCCGAAAGGAAATCTCCCTGTAAACTGGCCGAATACACCCCTATCTTGAGGGTTAAGGCATTTAACAAGAAGTTGTATTCGCTCCAACGACAGAAACCTGCGAGCTGGAGAAAAACTCGTACTGTTGAGGAGAATCGAAGTAACCTTTGGTGTTAAAGTTTGAGTAACCGCGGGAGCGGAAAATCAAGATAACTTGATGTAGATTGGAACATCTTCACCCCCACCTCATTTTTAAATTTAATCCGCGGCCCCATCGTCTAACGGTTAGGATACTAGGTTTTCACCCTAGAGATTGAAGTTCAATTCTTCATGGGGCTATCTGCCCACTCAGTTACTTATAGAAGAATATTATGAAACAGTTTTTACTATCACTTGTTGTTATAATCGGAATCGCGATTCCAACCCCCATCGAAGCCCAAGACTCCTGGGCAGAGTTTTTCCAAGCAGCACGAACGGCCCAGGAACCCATTGTAACTCTAAATTTTGATTTTGTTTTTGCAGATCTTTTGGGTGAGTTTGGTAATATTGTTGATAGGGGTTGGGGAGGAAACTTTGGTATATCAGTTGCTCCGCCTTCAGCTAGACACGATAGTTGGAGTAGATATGCTCGTCTTCATATTGATATTGGATTTATTATTTATGGAACTGAAACTATACGGATGTGTTTGACAAGACCATGTAGAATCCAAACAGATATGGTAACCACAAATAGTATTTTAAACTTCGGAGTGGGCCCAGAATTTATTTTAATGACTGGACCTATACAACCATATATATCTGGATCTATGGGCATGTCACTGTTCTCCACTGATACAAATTTACAAGGTATCGCTTGGTATGACACTGATGGATATTTTAATACAAATCATTTCCAAGATTGGACATTTTCTTGGAAAGCCGGAACAGGCATTAAGATTTTCTTGTCACCTTCAATTTCAATAGATTTCGGAGTAGATTATCTTAATAATGGTGTAGCTAGGTGGATGACCCCCGGCGATATAATTGACAATACTAATAGACCTACAATAACATATAGAAAAACTGAAGCGAATTTATTTATGATTCGTACAGGGATTGAGTGGTCAATTTTTGGTCGAAACAAACTCCCCACCTAACATCCATCGTTTGAGTAACATTAACACAAATATCTTCATTAGGAAGCACTGACCGTGAATCAGATCGACGCTCGCGGCCAAAACCAGATACTATTAGATAAATTGCCCAACATCCCGAACCCAAACGAACAACTTTACTAGTAGTTGACGAAAATGTTGGATTGTTTATAGTAGACATCATTCGGTTATTTTCAGCACAATGTACATATATACGAGTTGTATTCCACGAAGAATTAAAAATATTTAATCTAAAATTATCATCGCGAACTTCTGGAGTTGTACATTCTGGATATCCATTTGCCGGTGTCTGGTCACATACGTTTGGAGCAAGCATAGCACATCCCGCTAGTTCAAATATACTAAATAATACTACATATTTGTTCATTTTTATTTATCAACCCGAATGGAGGTAATAATAAATAGTTATATACGTGAGATTGTTGCCCAGGCAACATTGACAAATAGCTGAAAATATGTTATATTATAGTATTGAAAATTTAGGTATGGGCCCGTCATGGTTTCGACGTATTAGTAGAATGATGTTAATGCTGTGAAACGGAGTGGTAACGTAATACCACAAGCAAAATTGAATTGACAATTACGCTATGGCTGCTTAGTCACAAATAAGCCGTTTATTTGATTCTCCTTCAAGAAAATAAACGTACAGCGAAGGATGACTTCTAAGAAAGAATAGATGCAGAACCAAGGCCAAAGATCCTTGGCCGAACTTACCATATCGTTAAGAGTAATGAGGAATGTCTCACCATCCTAATGGTAATAGAGACTGACACAGGGAACAAGACAGAAATGAAGTTAGTGCGGACGCGGGTTCGACTCCCGCCGGGTCCACTTTTAGGGGGGCGGAAAGGCCGGTAGGAAATGGTGCTAGAATTATTTTCTACGCCGTGTTGCTCCAGGCCCCCCTATTTTTTTCGTCGCTATAGCCAAGTTGGTAAGGCAAGGGACTGCAAATCCTTTATCCTTGGTTCGAATCCAAGTAGCGACTTTGGGGGGATGGCTGAGTGGCTTAAAGCGGCGTCCTGCTAAGACGCTGGATTCACATCCGCGTAGGTTCGAATCCTACTCCCTCCGTTGTTACAAATATAAAAAAGGCGGACAACTATGATTAAAATTATAAAAGACTTTCTTATGTTAAGAGAAGAAGATAAATTATATATGCTACCTTGGGATGTTCTCAAGTGGTTATGGGAAGACCCTTATGCATATAAGTTTAAAGGTACGATGATAATAGAGAAACGTCATTGGTGGAATCGAAAACGCCCGGGTAACCAATCTAAATAATATAATAGTAATGATACCAGTACCATGTATAGACGCGAGCCCAAGCCAAAAAAGGCAAGAAAGAAGTTAAAATATCGTTTTAAGATAAACAAAAAGCCCCCTTTTAAAAGTAATCCCAAGCTATTCCAACCAACCCCAGACGTATTTCCCCCAATACAGTCCAAATCAACACCTTATCCGAATATTTCAAATACTATTGAGCCGCAGTACCATCCCTTAGTAGAAGAAATTAAAAAGGCTTATTTAAAAGAATAGCTTTTCTATAGCAAAAAAATATTGCCGGCGATATGAACGACACCCAGGCTCCCCCCTTTTTTGAAGGGGGGCCCCCTCTGTTTACAATTAAGTATCCTACCCCCCTTGACAAACCACCCCAAAACCGTTAGCTTTAGGGGTATGAGTTTACTCACCCCCTCAAAGGAAAACAATGGATTGGTTGAAAGGTTGGATCTCGTTTTGTGTATGTTTCGTCGTTGGTTGGGTCTATGGGAAGGTCTACTTCTCACAAGAGGACGACGAGTGACCCGACTTGTTGTCCCCCCAACAGCAATCTCTCCCCCACGCCCCTTGACAAACCACCCCAAAACCGTTAGCTTTAGGTATGAAAAATGAGACAAGAGACTATCAGAATCTCGACGGAACGACCAAGTACGAACTGTCCCTCTGTGAGACGCTATCGGAAAACACCCAACACCGATATCTGTTGGCCGGATGGGTCGAAGGGTTTGGACCGAGATCCGAACTCCGATTGAGTCATTACGGTGGACCCTATGACTGTGAGTATTGGTTGAAGGGTGTTCTCCCCCAAGAGGTTCTTGACACCCTCTGGTTCGACTCCGAGTCGAGTGAGTTCTACTGTTACTCATCGGACAGGGACTCCCTGGAGATCGTCCTAGATGTCTTGACCGACACCATCGACAGGTTGAACAACTGTCTGGAGGAGTACACCCATCAGATGCTACAGGTGTTCAACGGACCCCTCCCCATCAATATGTGGGCCCACCGAGACGCGAGAGATTGGTAAGATGATCATTACCCGACCAGCATATCAGAACTTCCATTACAATGGGACGAACTTCAGACAGTCGATCCAAGACCCCGACTCTCGTCTCAGGAAGTTGATTGAGTATGTCCACAACTCCAAGACGAGAATTGGGAGGATCACCAAACACAACTTCTACTGGTCCATCCAACCCAACCGTGCATTCATCAGACCCCCGAACGTGGGTGACGACGACTTCCTGAAGAGGAAGTTGAGGAAGGGATGGAACCAGACGTTCTGGACTTCTGTCCAGAGGGCTGGGGTCATCAAACGGAGCCCCCAGAAGATGAAAGACATTCACGGTCGTTGGTATTACGAGAAGGGTGTTCGGTGGGATTGGTGGTTGACCACCTATCTGTTCTTCACGAAGGATGTCACCGAGATAACGTCAATCTATGATGAGGACGATATCCCCGAAGGTTGGACGGTTAAACCAACCCCAATCAGAGACGTTACAGGGGATCTCAAAACCTGGGCCCAGCAAGGCTGGTGGAGCCCGCGCCACGAGTCTCATCGCGATCAATTCGATGAGAAGTCCGTCGTTGAGAGGCCCCTCGACGGTGAGCCCCCTCGCGACCTTGACCGTTGCAACTGGGACGTTCCGTTCACCGACCGGGCAAACCGATATGGTCACAATTGGTAAGTCGTTGCCCCACATACAAATATAGTTGGGGTTTGCCCCTTGACAAACCGCCTCTACGCTGTTAGCTTTAGGTATGAAAAAGACGACGAAGTACTCGCTCAACGCCAACCGGTTGCTCGAAGATATCGAACACATTGTTCGACTTCTCGACCGACACGGTGTCCGGATCGTCGATCTCATGGAAGAGAACGTTCGACTCCAAAAACTGCTCGACAAGGAATTCGCGTTCCGCAACGCGTTGCGGGAGGACACAACCACGGACACGGACACGGACATGGACGACGACAACGACCTGTGGATCGCCGTCAATCCGAGTACCGAAGAGGTGAGTTTGGCAGAGAGTTGGGCTGCGTCGGACGACAAACATCGACTACGGATTGAACGTCGATCCTTCGAAGAGCGACGATCCTTCGATGACCGTCGTTGGACCGGACGGAACGACAATACAAGTGGTGACCGTCGCCGAGACTTCACCCCAACACATCACGGGACGGATACCTTATGATATTCTCAACCAAAAGGAATGGAACAGCATGAAATTGGACCCCTTCTGGGACAACGCGGTGGCCCCAGAGTTAGAAGACCGTGTGTTCGACTACCTCGACGTACTTCGTGAGTCGGGTATCACGAATATGTTCGGTGCTGGACCATACGTCGAAGAGGCCTTCGACCTCAAACGTCGAGTCGCTAGAGATCTGGTTATAAAGTGGATGACAACCTTTGAGGATCGTCACCCCAATGCCTGACGGCCCCTTGACAAACCCACCAATTGCTGTTAGCTTTATATATGAAAACTGAAACGGAGGTAGCTATGGGATCACCCATGATGGACGAATTCGACAATCCAGCCGACATTTGGGAAAAGTTGGTCAATGCAGTTTCACTGATTGGATTGACCACCGAAACCGCGGAGTATCTGTTAGAGCATGACCCGTATGCTCTAGAGCAAATTGATGAGGCTTTGAATTCAATTGGAACTCCCGTCTCAACTTTGAGGGCCCGGTCAATTGATGGGTACATCGAAATGGGATATACTCCCAGCCTGGGAAACACATTTCTCCCCATTACCGAGCACGGGGTAGACCACCAAAGCGTCGAAGAGTATATCGATACCCATCTTGACGATCCAAACGGATCGTGGGAATTGGTGTTCTTCCCTGACGACGAACCGGAGCCTACGGGAGAAAACGAAGATTACACGGACAAGATCCGCTGGGACACGGACATGGACGACGACGACGCCCTCTGGGCCCTCCAGCGGAACGCGATCCGTCGGGCCCGGCGGTTGTACAACCGGAGACACCCACATCGCGACGACGAGCGGGTCAACGGTAATGGTGAGCTTGAATAAGACCTACCAGCCCCCGCGCCCCGTTTTATCCCGACTTGTTGGCTGGACAACCAAAATCTCCTGTGATTAGGGGTTGACAAACACCCTCAAAACCGTTAGCTTTAGGTATGAATAAAACACTACACCCCTCCGTTCGTAACGTCACAGTCGATCAGACTCCTCCGTTCACCCCCGAAGTGATCAAGAAGTACTACTCAGATCGAATCATTGTCGGTGGTGAGTACATCCTCCGTGGTCAGTATGACGAAGAGTTGAACGTCCGAGATTTCTACCTCACACCAGAACAGGTTCACCTAGTGGTGGAAATGCTCCATGATCGTGTGGTGTCAGATCCCGACTTCCTCGCTAACTTCCGGGAGGGATACGACCTCCTCCAAGAATTGACCAGTCAAATTATTCACCATCCAGACGACGACGGCTCGTCGTCCGACAACGACGAAAGTGTTGGGTAGACAACCTTGACAAACGCCCCCAGATGTGTTATATTATAGGTATGATGAAAGACAGACAGAGAATGGGACGATGACCACCAACGCATTAATAGAGATCCGTGCTCACATCAGACGGATGACCGGATCAGATCTGAACGAGATCATTCATATGATCCGTGATCGACGGAAGGAAGTGAGTCGAGAAGCTGGAAGAAAGTTGTGGGGTAACCAACCTGTGACTTTCAAGGACAACAAAGGTCGTCAGTATTTCGGACGGATCATTAAGGTCAATCGGAAGAACTCCAGGGTTCTCGCCATAAGAGAAGATCAAGTGGGTAGAGACGAGTCATATACACCCGTCGCGAGACGTCCGAGAGAATGGACTGTCCCCAACACCATGTTGGAACACGCACCGGACTTCAACGACTTCGACTCCGCCGGAGTTCAACGGGTGAAGACCTCGAAACTGTAAGTCGTTGCCCCACAACGAAATAAAAAGCTTGACTTTTGACTCGAAATGTAGTATATTGCGGTATGATTAAGACAACAAGGAATGAAACAGTATGACCGAAGAAGAGTCCCAAGATCTAGAAGACCGTGTGTTCGTTTTCCTCGACAGACTCCGTGAGTCCGGCATCGTAAATATGTACGGAGCTGGACCATACGTCGAGGAATTCTTCGACCTCAAACGTTGCGGCGCTGGAGAGCTGGTTATAAAGTGGATGACAACGTTTGATGAGCGTCGGCTCGAACACGAAACGTTTGAGAAGAACGGGTCCAATGTTTGACCACACCGACGACTTCATGATTGTACATGAGCCGATTACCCCCGGCCGAGCGGGGTTCAACGCCGCTACCGAACGTGTCATCGTCCGAGCTAATGTGCAAGAAGACGCCAACAGCACCCAACACTACACAGTGGCCGAGTTTTTCACAACGATCCTCGACGGTGTTGAGATCGTGAATGCCGAACGTGCTGCGATGGCGTTCATCGCCCGTACCCGTGTCCTAAACCGTTTTTCCCGAGAGGACCGAGATGTGATCGCCGCTTACATAGAGGAATCAGCATGATGCTCTTGACGTTGATGCGTGAAGCAGCCGAAGTAGCCGGTTTGGACCCTGACGATGTACGAGCGTTCGTGGAGGCACATGAGTTACTCGTAGAAGCAGCCGAAGGTGTTTTCATGCCTGGTCCCGGTAACAGTGGGCCACGGTTCTATGTCCTAGGCAAAAGTGCCTACGCTGACCGCTATAACGAATTGAGGCAGGCACTAGAAACGCTCGACCATTTCAAGGATTTACCGATGTCTACGGATTGGCGTCTGACGCCACGATGACTATTAAATTCCCTTGGCGGGGCGGATATTGGTATCTGCTCCACACACGACGCACGATTGGCCGGCGGGTTTGGGTGATCTGTAACCGGAGAGTCCGATGAAAAAGCCCTCTATCAAAGTTGGGTGGAATGATGTCGCGGCAATTATCAACTTACGCGACAACTTCGCTCAATTCCAACGTTTGGAGCGGGCCGTCATAGTTGCCGCTCGTGACTCGCACGCAGTCGGTCGAATACTGCCCGAGTTGAGCACCGCAATCTATGCGCTAGACCAACACATGACCACGTTCGGGGACGGCACGAAGGCCCCCTTGACAAACCGCCCAAAAGCTGTTAGCTTATAGATATGAATGAAGAGATAATCTGTCCTGAGTGTGGAGAGGAAGACATCACTGATGATATCACCGCTCACGCAATGTTGGACAACGGTTCCGTGTACTTGGTTTGTATGAGTTGTTATTTCGATCTGGGTGGGACACCCGACGACGAACGACCTCCGAACCATGATGTCTGTGATACTTGGAACTTCCAGTCAAAGAAACACAACATAGTGCAAAGGTCAAGTGATCGATGAAGAATATTATTCGGGTTTTATCCCGGTGGTTTTCGACCACCCCCAAGGACAGTCCCACAACGACTGAGCTCCATCAGAAAAATATATTGGCTGTACTTAACAGTACCGCTACCCGACCATCTCAACAAAAATGGACAAAAAGGTACCTTCGAAGATGAAAGAGGCACTCCAACTACTGGGTTACACCGACGAGGAAATCGACCTTGTGCTCGGTGTGAAACGGTTATTGAAACAGAATCGCGAACATAATCGCAAAGTGATAAAGAAGTGGCAGGGAGAAACTTCCATGTCGATTGGCCGATATAACCCCTCGACAAAGCAGATCATATGACACATGATGACGGCCGCGCAGCGCGCCGCAGGTATGTACGTGGAGGCCGCGCCGAGTGGGAAGAGGTTGAGAATATGACATCCACTGAACGAAGGATGCACTTTTGGCGGAAGGGCCTCCTTGGCGGGGATGTCATGACGGGTAAAAGTCTAGACTTTACAAGAAAAGGTATTGAACACTTACAAGAAGATGTCATCACCTTCCTCGATCAATTTGAGGAGATGCCGCAAGGGTTGGTAGATGACATCTGCCAAACGATCATAGACTACTACAATAAGCACCGACCGTCAACCCCTCAAACACCCGAAGAGACACCGCTGAATCCCAGTGGGGATCATAAGACCATCTAGGGCCTTGACAAACCAGCACAAACCTGTTATATTATAATCATGTTCAAACAATCGCCCAATGAGTGGCAACACGGCTTCGACCTTACCTTTGCTAACGGATGGAATATTTCCGTTAAGTGGGGGATGGATACCGCTTCTAATCCTGACCGGTGGCTAACTACACCCGACGACGAATACTACCTCGCCTATAAAACGGCTGAAGTTGCAGCCTACTATGAGTACGCGGACGAGGAGGATGATTGGTGGGACTTCAAAAACAATATGGTTGTGCCAGACCAAGGCTCCGCGGTGGAAAGAAATGTCGGGTCAGACCAAGTAGCAAATATGATCACGGCCGTCAAGAACATATACCTAGATGAATATAGTCGATGGAAGCCTGGAATCCGACCGGACTACCATCAGTGTGAAACGTTGGATGAATTGCTCGGATGGTAATGATTGACCCTAACCCCCAAGACAGAAGATCTACAGTGACATACCACTATTTAAACCTCGAGCATCTCCCAATTGCACATCTTGATGCTTTAGTAAAGTTGGATATACGCGCGATCAAAGAGGGTATGTGGCAGGATTATTGTGGCCTTGGTTACTTCTGGAATCATTTGTATGCACATACCTGTAGAGCGCTTACCCCCTCGAAGCGTAAGCAATTGCTACGAGAGTTGATCGATGCTGAGTTACATCCAAGTAATGCAACAAACGAACACACAGAAATAATAGCTAAATATAACAGATGGATAGAGTAAAGTAAATACATATGAGTAAGAATTTGTCGCGTCAATATTTTGACGGCTATCTTGACGAAGAACCTTTCGTCAAGATTTATTGTTTTAAGGAGAATGAGAATGAATCTGAGCCACGACACAGTGTGCGAGCTTCAAGGAGCCTTCGTCGCAATGATGGTGGAGTATGGGAAAGGGAAGAACAGAGATTACTGGCCGGAACTGTGTCTGACGCACGATCTTAACGAGCCCGTACAAGGCGAGTTTCTAGATGAATCTGATGAGATCGTGGTTAATATGGCGCAGTGCGAAACTGTACGTGATGCTGTCGAAACGATGGTCCATGAGTATCAGCACTATCTACAGGGAGGGTCCGGTGGAGCTTGTGACTGGCATGATCGCTATTTCGATATGGGGTATAGCTATGAAGACCACCCTTACGAGATACAGGCAGAAGATATTGTGAAGCGGGACACCGACTTGTTCATGCCCGATCCTTCGATGTAATCGCCGGTGACCGCGCATCACCGCGCATCACCGCGCGTTACCGCGCATCACCGCGCGTCGCGCGTTACCGCGCGTCATCGCGCATCACCGCGCGTTACCGCGCATCACCGC
>Ga0208030_1001208_pt1 | contig 15468 bp, 16 predicted proteins | sample MalvirDeepMed_M9_FD_184246 | JGI IMG/M metagenome (GOLD analysis project Ga0208030, IMG submission 184246) | Marine viral communities from the Global Malaspina Expedition - Malaspina viral metaG DeepMed_M9 (SPAdes) (version 2) | ecosystem: Environmental > Aquatic > Marine > Oceanic | place...
GGACATACCCGAGGGGCACCCAAATGAGTGCCCCTTATCTTTGCGGCTTGACCACTCTACGCTTGCCCCACTGCTTTGCTGGCCTTTAGCCGCGCTGGGCACTATCATCTGTGCACCAAGCCAGCATATTTGCTGGTCTCGCTTTTACCACAACCTAACGGATTTCCATGGCGCAATACGTATTCACCATGAATCGGGTTGGCAAAGTAGTGCCGCCCAAAAAGCAAATTCTCAAGGATATTTCGCTCTCGTTCTTCCCTGGCGCCAAGATCGGTGTACTGGGCTTAAACGGTGCCGGTAAATCCACGCTACTGCGCATTATGGCCGGTGTCGATAAAGAGTTTGAAGGTGAAGCTCGTCCGATGCCCGGCATCAACGTGGGCTACCTGCCCCAGGAGCCGCAGCTGGACGACGAGAAAAACGTTCGGGATACCGTCGAAGAGGCCTTAGGCGCCATCAAAGAGGCGCAGGAAAAACTAGACGCGGTATACGCTGCCTACGCCGAACCCGATGCCGACTTTGACGCCCTGGCCAGCGAGCAGGCACGGCTTGAGAATATTATCGAAGCTGCCGATGCCCACAACCTTGAGCGTAAGCTGGAGGTAGCCGCAGAAGCGCTGCGCCTTCCGCCGTGGGATGCCAAAGTAGGCAACCTTTCTGGTGGTGAGCGTCGTCGTGTGGCGCTTTGCCGCCTGCTGCTCTCAAGCCCGGACATGCTACTGCTGGACGAGCCCACCAACCACCTGGATGCTGAATCCGTGGCGTGGCTGGAGCGCTTCCTGCATGACTACAACGGCACTGTCGTTGCGATTACCCACGACCGTTACTTCTTGGATAACGTCGCGGGCTGGATTCTTGAGCTGGACCGCGGCCAAGGTATTCCGTTTGAAGGCAACTACTCCCAGTGGCTTGAGCAGAAAGAGCAGCGCCTGACCCAAGAAGCCAAACAGGAAGCGTCTCGTCAGAAAGCCATCAAGCAAGAGCTTGAGTGGGTGCGCAGCAACGCCAAAGGCCGCCAAGCGAAGAGCAAAGCGCGCCTTAACCGCTTTGAAGAGATGCAGTCTGGCGATTTCCAGAAGCGTAATGAGACCAACGAGATCTACATTCCGCCTGGCCCGCGCCTGGGTGACAAAGTGATCGAGTTCCACAACGTTACCAAGCGCTTTGACGAAAAACTGCTCTACCAGGATCTCTCCTTTACTATTCCCCCAGGGGCGATTGTGGGTATTGTGGGCGGTAACGGTGCCGGTAAATCGACGCTGTTTAAGCTGGTAACCGGCAAAGAGCAGCCGGATGCTGGCGAAGTGGTAATCGGCGAAACCGTCGACATTGCCTACGTTGAACAGCTGCGCGACGCCCTAGACGACAAGCAAACTGTCTGGGAAGCAGTGTCCGATGGCCAGGATATTCTCAACATCAATGGCTATGAAGTTTCTTCGCGAGCCTACGTTGGTCGCTTTAACTTCAAAGGCAACGACCAGCAGAAGCGTCTGGATGAGCTTTCCGGTGGTGAGCGTGGCCGCCTGCAGCTTGCGCAAACCCTAAAACAGGGTGCTAACGTGCTGCTGCTGGATGAGCCCTCTAACGACCTGGATATCGAAACCCTGCGCGCCCTGGAAGAAGCCTTGCTCGCCTTCCCTGGCTGTGCCATGGTGATTTCTCACGACCGTTGGTTCCTGGATCGTATCGCCACGCATATTCTGGCGTTTGAAGGCGATTCAGAAGTGGTGTTCTTCGACGGTAACTACACCGAATACGAAGAAGATCACAAGAAACGCGTCGGTAATGACACGCCCAAGCGCATGAAGTACAAGCGCATCGACGCCTAATGTTTTAGGCGTTATGCAATGCAAAAGCCCTGCTGGCGTTTCCCGCCGCAGGGCTTTTTTATGGATGGCTGTTTACCGTTGGTCGGCGAGACAGTTTAGCCTGCGGGCCAGGTAAACTCGCGCCCACCCATTAAGTGCATATGGATATGGTAGACGGTCTGCCCGCCCATTTCGTTGCAGTTCATCACCACGCGGTAGCCATCCTCGGCAAACCCTTGCTGCTTGGCGAGCTGCGCGGCGGTGTGCTACAAGCGGCCCACAAGGGCTAAGTCGTCAGAGGCAATATCGTTAAGCGTCGAGATATGCTTTTTAGGGATAATAAGCTGATGGGTCGGCGCTTGGGGATTAATATCATTAAACGCCAGCACGTGCTCATCTTCAAACACGATATCAGCGGGAATGTCGCGGTTAATAATTTTGCAGAACAGGCACTCCATCGCGGCCTCCTTAGGTTTGGCGCGTTTATTATCGATAAAAGGCAGCCCCGCTTACCCCGTTAGCGAAAACGGCGCTGCGACAGTAAGTGGCGAACCAGCGGTGCCAGAATCAGTTCCATCGCCAATGACATACGAGCGCCGGGCACCACCAGGGTATGCGGGCGGGTCATAAAGGAGTCTTTAATCATCGCCAGCAACCAAGGGAAATCGACGGTTGAAGGGTCGCGGAAACGGATGACCACAAACGACTCCGAATCGGTCGGAATATCCTGCACTTCAAAGGGGTTGGACGTATCGACCGTGGGCACCCGTTGGAAGTTGATATGGGTACGGGAAAACTGTGGCTGGATATAGCGCACATAGTCATCCATACGGCCCAAGATAGTGTCAATCACCGCTTCCTGAGAGTAGCCGCGCAGCTTTGTGTCCCGGTCGATCTTTTGAATCCACTCCAGATTCATGGTCGGCGCAACACCCACCAATAGATCCACATGGCGGGCAATATCGTACTCTTGGGTCACTAACCCACCGTGCAGCCCTTCGTAAAACAACAAGTCAGTGCCGCAAGGCAGCGACTGCCACTCGGTGAAGGTGCCCACCCGATACCCGGCTTCAATTTTCTGCTTATCTTCCGCATGGATATAGTGCCTGAAGATGCCAGCACCGTGCTCTCCGTACTCGATAAACAGACCTTCCAGGCGATCAAGCAAGTTGGCTTCTACGGCAAAGTGGGATAGCTCATCTTTACGTTCTGGCTCTTCACGGAAAATGCGCTTTAGGTCATCGCGGGTATAGCGGTGAAACGCATCCCCATCCACCATGGCAGCATGCACATCTTCACGTAGGAACATGCGCTCGAAGCTGCGGCGCACGGTAGTAGTACCCGCCCCTGACGAACCCGTTACCGCGATGATGGGATATTCTCGGGACATTATCCCCCCCTTGCATCAGCAAGCGTTTGCTTCACCGTATCGGGAATCGCTACCGGGCGGCCAGCAGCCAAGTCAATCAGTAGTTTATTTACCCGAGCGGTAGCCACCACATCGCCCGTTTCCGCCTTAGTCACCCTATGGAACACCGTTAAGGCTTTGCCTTCTGGGTCGGGCACTGCCGTTTCTATCACCAGCGCATCGGGAAAGCGGGCCTCCTGTTGATACTGCACGGCGAGGTCAACCACAACGCTTGGGTAGCCGTGTATATCCCACTCGGGCAGATCGAGGGCGGCGAAGGCCTGCATACGAGCCTCATGAAGCAGCGATACCAGCGCATCATGCCCCAGATGGCGGCCGTAGTTCATATCCGTCACCCGCACAGTCAGCGGATGACGATGGATAACCGCTGCGTTAGGGAACTCCTGCGAAACACGCTCCATAGTTCAACTCCTTGCTGGGTGACGGTTTGACCTTAAAAGGCCGGTAATTACTGCTCGCGCGCGATGGCACGGAAAGCGATATCACGACGGAACTCAACGCCATCCCAGTGAATCGCTTTAACCCCTTGGTACGCCTGCTGCTGGGCAGCTGAGACGCTATCGCCCAGGGCGGTCACACACAGCACGCGACCGCCAGCAGTGGTGATATCACCCTCTGCGTTTTGCGCCGTCCCTGCATGGAAGACTTTGCACTGCGCCTGCTCGGCATCGGCTAGACCGTGAATCACGTCACCTTTGCGGTAGCTGCCGGGGTAGCCACCTGCCGCCAACACCACGCCCACCGCTGCGCGGCTATCCCACTCGCACTGCTTGTCTGCCAGTTCGCCCTTGGCACCTGCTAAACAGAGCGCCGCTAAATCGGAGGTAAGGCGCATCATAATCGGCTGGGTTTCCGGGTCACCAAAACGGCAGTTGTACTCGATTACTTTGGGGTTGCCTTGCGGGTCAATCATTAGCCCCGCATACAAGAAGCCGGTGTAAGCGTTGCCCTCTTCCGCCATGCCACGCACGGTGGGCAAAATCACTTGCTCCATAATCCGCGCATCTACTTCCGGTGTCACTACCGGTGCCGGGGAGTAGGCTCCCATACCGCCGGTATTGGGGCCGGTGTCGCCATCGTAGGCACGCTTATGGTCTTGGCTGGTGGCCATGGGCACGACGTTTTCGCCATCCACCATCACGATAAAGCTGGCTTCTTCACCTTCCAAAAACTCTTCGATGACGACTCGCGCGCCAGCGTCACCAAAGGCGTTGGCTTCAAGCATATCGCGGATCGCCGCTTCGGCTTCCGCTTCGCTCATGGCGACAATCACGCCTTTACCTGCCGCCAAACCGTCCGCTTTGATGACGATGGGCGCGCCCATATCAGCTAAATACGCCAATGCTGGCTCAACAGCGGTAAAGGTTTGGTAATCGGCGGTGGGAATGTGATGGCGGGCCAGAAAGTCTTTGGTGAACGATTTGGAGCCTTCCAACTGTGCCGCGCGCTGGCTGGGGCCAAAGATAGTCAAACCAGCGGCTTGGAACCGATCCGCTACGCCTTCCACCAGCGGAGCTTCTGGGCCCACCACGGTTAGCGCAATCTGCTCTTGCTGGGCAAACGCCACCAAGGCATCCAGGTCGGTTGCGCCGATAGCGATATTGGTCAGCTTAGGTTCTGTGGCGGTCCCTGCGTTGCCAGGTGCCACAAACACTTGCTCGACATCATTGGATTGGGCAAGTTTCCAAGCAAGGGCATGTTCGCGGCCACCGCCACCGATCATCAAAACTTTCATGGGTATCCTTCTCAAACGGGAGAGCGTCGTTGGGGCGCATTATGCCACAACGCGTCCCTAACGTGGCCTAAAGGGGGATTAGGAGTTTTTGTCCGTTTTATCGTCGTCATCCGTCTGGGTAGGCTGGTTCAGCGCATTTTGCCAGAAACGCATATTCTCTTCGGCCAGTTCACGCATAAACTCAATGGGTGAGTGGCGCATCGCCTGCTGCCACTGGGTCTGCATGCGCTTTTGCTGCTCCAGCATCAGTTGGGTGCCCTGCTCCAAATAACGCGCCAGCGGCAGCGGTGAGGACATATCGTACACACGGATCAACTGGGCCAGCAGGTCGTTCGAGAACACTTCGGCTTCACTATCCGCCTGCTCCTGTTCGATAATGATCGATAGCAAAATGGTGCGCGTCAGATCTTCGCCACTTTTCGCGTCTTCAACGCGAAACGGCTCTTCTTCAATGATTAAACGCCGCAAGTCTTCAAGAGTGACATAACGACTCTGCTGAGTATCGTACAACCTGCGGTTGGCATATTTGCGAATTACGCGCACAGCGCATCTCCTTAAACACGATAGAGGCTTTTGTCGCCGTTGCTGCTATTGTGCCTGCAACACGCGCCCATGCAAGCCAGCTTAGCGGATTAGTGCTGTTAAGTACGCCTTTCCTATGACCAATAGACGACGACTATGAATTTGATACTGCTAGACCCGAGCGAGGTCGATGGTCACCACGCTCGTATTACCGATGCGCGCCGCCTGACCCATCTGCATGAAGTACACCGCGCTAACGAAGGCGATCGCTTAACCGTGGGTATTCAAGGCGGCGCTATGGGTAAGGCCACGCTAACGGAGCTCAACAAAACGCAGGCTCTGTTTGCGCTGGAAGATATCAACGAACCGCCGCCGCCTGCCCTGCCCGTTCATCTTGTCCTGGCGCTGCCGCGCCCGCGTATGCTGGCACGCACGCTTGAGCACGTCACGGCGTTAGGAGTCAAAGAGATTACCCTGCTGCACACCAAGCGGGTTGAAAAGAGTTACTGGCAGTCGCCAGAACTGCGGCCAGAAAAAATTCATCAGCATTTGATACTTGGGCTAGAACAAGCGCGGGATACTCAACTGCCTAACGTGACGCTCTGCAAAGGGTTTCGTCCTTTTATGGAAGAGCAGCTACCGGCACTTCTAACAGAACGAAGAGGATTGGTTGCCCACCCAGGCATGGAGAATGCCTGCCCGCGCGGTATTGATGAGCCAACGCTATTACTGGTAGGGCCCGAAGGCGGTTTTATCCCGTGGGAAGTGGAGCAGCTACTGACGGCAGGCTGCGAGGGAATGCACCTAGGCCCTCGTATCCTGCGGGTAGAAACAGCCGTCACCGCGCTGCTGTCACGGCTGTTCTAGGTTGGATGGAAGTTACGACTGCTCGTCTTCCGGGTCGTGGGGAACGTAAGTGGCATTCTCCCCACACTCGGGTTCTTGCAGGAAGGTATTGCGCACATCCAACAAGCCGAGGTGACTGATAGTACGACGCCCCAACAGCAGTGGGTAAATCATCTCTTCTCGGTCACGCAGGCTAAACTGCTCCTCGTAGATGGTATCCCCCATGCACACGTCCATCAGCACCACCGGGCGCTCGTCACGACCCCCAGCGCCGCGCACGGTTTGCTCGCGATAGAGTGGACGCTCGATTTGGTCGCTAAAGGTGTCACCGCTCTCTTGATCTTCCAGCTTCAAACGAAAGCGCACCCACTCTTCGCCATCTTTTTCAAACATCTCGATATCACGGGCATCCAGTGATGAGGTAAGTGCGCCGCTATCCAACTTGGCCTTGACGGCAATCCCCCATGGCTCGATGTAAGCATTTTCCACCCAGCCGAAGACCTTATCCTCAGCCTGTGCGGTAGCACTGACCAACAGGGAACCAGCCAATACGCTCGCCCCCAACACCCCTAGAAATGTTTTTCCCATTGCGACTCATCCTTGGTGAGAAGTTTGCCTAGCTATCAAAGAGATTCAAACAGCGATGAAAGCGCCCTGAGCTAGCGCAACCGCTCTAACAGCGACTGGGTAGCAAAGCCATCCGGCACTAGGCCTTGGTCGCGCTGGAAGGCACGCAGCCCCGCCTGAGTATTCGGCCCCATAATGCCGTCGGCAGTGCCTACCGCGTAACCGGCGTTGTTCAAACGCTGCTGGAGCGTTCTGACATCATCACGGGTTAAAGGTGCCTCATCGCGTGGCCATGCTTGCGAAATGCCCTCTCGCCCAGCAATGGCGTCGGCTAGCGTGGCAACCGCCAGCGCATAGCTAGTGGCATTGTTGTAACGCAAGATAGCGCGGAAATTGGGGCCTACGATAAACGCGGGGCCATTCGCCCCGGCCGGTACAATCACCGCTGCACTATCGAAGGAAGGCAGGTCACCGTTCACCGCACGCACGCCTTGCGCGGCCCACTCAGCGCTGCTCTTGCGGCCGGTTTGGGCGTAATCAAAGGAGGTAGGCAGCACAACTTCGGTACCCCACGGCTGCCCGGCCTGCCAGCCCGCCCGCGCCAGATAGTTCGCGGTAGAGGCCATCACATCGGGTATGCTACCCCAAATATCGCGGCGACCATCGCCATCGCCATCCACCGCGTAGGCCTCAAAGCTGCTGGGAATAAACTGGGTATGCCCCATCGCTCCCGCCCAAGAGCCTTTCATCTGCTCTGCGGCAATGTCGCCCTGGTCAATAATACGTAGTGCTGCTAGCAGCTCCCCACGAGCAAAGTCTCGCCGACGGCCATCATAGGCCAGCGTGGCGAGGGACTCTAGCGTCGAGAAATCACCAAAGTTGCTGCCGTAATTACTCTCAACGCCCCAGATGGCCACGATGATTTCTGCTGGTACGCCATAGCGCTGCTGCATCTGCTGGGCTGTTTCACGGTGTTGCGCGTACTTCTCCTGACCATTGGTAATACGCGCGGTAGACACGGCACTATCCAAATACTGCCAAATGGCACGCACGAACTCAGGCTGGTAGCGGTCTAATTCAATCACCCGCTCGCGGTAGCGCAGGCCATCAAAGGCGGAGGCTAGCGTCGCTTCGCTAATCCCTTGGTTGGCGGCATAGCGACGAAACTCGCTTAACCACTGATTGAAGTTGGCATAGCGCACCTCTTCAGCGGCTCCTGCATCTACCTCGGTCATTAGTTGCGGGCTGGCGTGTGTGGCAGGGCTGTGGAGAGCAAGCGTCGTAGCGGCAACGAATAACAACGGGAATACAGCGGCTCGGCGAGTATTCAACGAATTGTTATGTTTCAGCGACACGGCGGGTAATGACACGGGTATTAACGGCATAGCATTCTTCTCTCAGCAATCCTTGGCGTGAGCTGGATGATGGCTCAGAAATGAGGGAGATACCACCCCTAGGCCGCTAAACCGAAGGGCAGAGAACAGGGGCTGGCAGCCAGTATGCCACGTAAAGCCCTTTGGGGTCGTAATGGCCCGCTTGCTTTAATACGTTGAAATATCTAGCTTGGCGTGGGTCGCGGAGTCGCTGCCACGCCACGCCGCAATACATGGACAAAACATCTTATACAGTACAATTATTGTACATAAATTGACATAACAGTTTTTCAGAATAGCGTCTCTATTTCGGGTTTTTTAGGCATAAAAAAAGCCACAACGAGGTGGCTTAAAGAAGTCGTTGGTAGTGCTCATCGCGCTAATCTGGGTCGGTGTTACGCGGGTGTCGCTTGGCGTTTTCCTGGGTTTCCATGCCGCTTTTAAGCTCATGGGTAAGCGGGTCGTAGTTAGGACGCAATTCATCTTTCACCGTGCCGCTCCACAGCCTTGAGCCCACGAAGTATCCGGCCCTCCCAATCACGTGGGCGGCAATCGGCGCAGTGATTAAGATAAACACAATAATGGCAAACGAGCGTGCCACTACGCCCACTTCAGCAAAATGCATGGCCGATGCCAGCATGATTAAAATCACCCCGAGCGCCGCCGCCTTGGTGGTGGCGTGCATACGCGTCAGCAAGTCAGGCAAGCGAAGTAAACCAACGGCGGCTAACAGCATAAAACTAGACCCTGTTAGCAGCATGGCCCCTTTAATTACATCAATCATCCCGCGGCCCTCCACGTTCTAAAAAGCGCGCAAAGCCAATGGCGGCTAAAAAGCCCATCAGCGCAATCACGATCGCGGCGTCCAAGAAGCTCGAGACGCCCGATTGAATCGCATACACACCGACCAACCCCACGACTGTTGTCGAGAACAGTTCTAGGGCCACTACGCGATCTGGCAGACTAGGTCCGCGCACCACGCGAACGAAGGTCAGCACGAGCGCCAAGCCCATGATCACCTGACTAATTAAAATCACGGTTTCCATTAACGAAATAACTCCAGTGCCCTGTGTTCCATCTCTTTCAAATTGCGTCGAAGCTCCTCTTCGTCGTCCAGGAACATCGCATGGATATACAACACTTTACGGTCATCGGACACGTCTAGGCTCAGGGTACCCGGTGTGAGCGAAATCAAATTCGCCACCAGGGTGATCTCCATTTCGGTGCGTGCCGAAAGCGGTAAGGCAATGACCCCCGGCTGCATGTGCCAAGGCGGCGTCAGGATATCGAATGCCACGCGTAAGTTGGCCTGAACCAACTCTTTGATGAAAAAACCGAGAAAGCCGATGAAGCGCGGCACACGAGCAGGATAGCCTTTCAACCCATCGACTTGAGGCTCAATCAGCAGCAACGCGATATAGCCAAAAATCATCCCCACCAACAAATTCAACCCGGAGAAGTCGCCGCTCAGCAGCACCCAGGCCAAACCAAGCAAGAGGTTCCAAATGGCGCCGGTCATGGTGTTTCCTCCAAGCGGTCATCGACACGTTCGGCCTGTATCTCAATGGGATCCAGTAGCGCTGCTTCCGCACTTGCGGAGGCACCGAGTACCGCTTCGATATAGCCTGAGGGCGTCATCAATTGATCGCCTATTTGGTTCATCACCAGCATGATGGGTTCGGCAAACACGCCAATAAGCAGGGACATCATGGCCAGCACCACGACAGGCAGATACATCATCCATAGGCTGGGCTTCAGTAACCGGCCATCATCGCCTGTCGGTGTCGGTGTTTCGGGCACCTGGTTTTCTTCAGGTAGCGCCTTCCAGAACACTTCGTTCCAGATCTTCACCATGGAGTAGAGCGTCATCAAACCCACGGCCAGGGCGATGCCGGTCGCCACGTAAGCCTTTGCCTCAAAGCCTGCGCGCACCAGCACGAATTTGGCAAAGAAACCCGACAGCGGCGGAATGCCCGCCAGAGAGAAGGCGCTAATAAAGAACGCCACGGCCAGCCAAGGGCGTTCACGATATAGCCCGCCCATCTTTTTAAGCTGGTAAGTGCCCTGTAGGCGGTGGGTAATCCCGCTAATTAAGAACAGGTTCGTCTTCACAATGATGTTGTGCATGATGGCAAACACACCGCCTGCAATCGCCAGTGGTGTATAGAGCGCCAGCCCCAGGATCATATAGCCAATCTGGCTGACGATATGAAACGAGAGGATACGCCGGAATTCATACTGGGCGGCCGCCCCCAGCACGCCGGTCACCATAGTGAGAACGGCCCCCCACAGCATGATGTCCTGTAGGTAGCCCATGGTCTGATCGAAGATTAGCGTAAATACCCGGAACAGTGAGTAAACGCCCACTTTGGTTAACAGGCCTGCAAACAGTGCGGATACCGCCACCGGAGGCGTGTGATAAGAAGCAGGTAGCCAGAAAAACAGCGGAAACGCAGCGGCTTTGATACCAAAGGCCACCATAAACATCACCGCCAGCACTTCGACCATGCCGCTGTGCTCGGCTTCATCCATGCGCAGCGCGATATCGGCCATATTGAGTGAGCCCACCGTGCCGTAAAGCAGGCCTACCGCAGTGAGAAAAATGACCGATGCCAGCAGATTGAGCGTCACATACTTGATGGCGCCCTCCATCTGCGCGCGCTCGCCTCCCAGCGTCAGGAGCGCAAACGAAGCCACCAGCATGACTTCAAACCAGACATAGAGGTTGAAGATATCGCCCGTTAAAAAAGCACCCGCCACACCCGCCAACAGCAGATGCATAAGGGGGTAGTAGCCAAATTTTTCGTGGCCGCGGCCAGTCGTCGCCAGGGAGTAAATCCCCATGGCCAAACCAATGATCCCGGTGAGCAGAATCATCACAGCGCTGAGCATGTCAGCGACGAGCGTTATCCCAAACGGTGCTGGCCAGCTGCCCATTTGAATGGTGATGTAGCCATCTTCTAAGACCGCAACGAACAGCCACAGGCTGACGATAAATAGTACGACGTTGCCAGCCACGGCAATAAAGCGCTGCATGGGCCGCGAGCGCCAAAACATCAGCGAAATGGCCCCGGAAAGCAGCGGCAGCAAAACGGGAAGTGCGACTTCAGGCCTCACGTGTCGGTATCCTTCATCTTGTCTAAATCATCTGCCTTAACGATTTCGTAGGCCCGGCGGATCAATACCACCGCAAACGCCAATACCCCAAAGGCAATCACGATAGCGGTAAGCACCACCGCTTGAGGCAGTGGGTCAGCGACATCGCCCAAAGGCTGCATCATCCCTTCAGGAATCAGCGGCGGTGCGCCACGAGTCATACCGGCGGTAGTAAAAATCAGCAGGTTGGCGGCATTAGAGAGTAGCATCAAGCCAATCACGAGTTTGACGATAGAGCGGCGTAGCATCATAAAAATAGCGGTGGCGTATAACAGGCCAATCGCCAGTGCCATTAACGGTTCCATGGGCGGCCTCCTGCAAACAGCGGGTTGGGTAACTTATGGCTCATCCTTATCCACCTCCATTAATGCCATGACCATGCCCATCACCGACCCCAACACCGCCAGATACACTCCGATATCAAAAATCAGCGGCGTAGACGCTTTAAAGTCGATCACCGGAATCGTCCACCACTGAGCAGTCAGAAAAGGCTGCCCCATGAACCAAGCGGGCACTACCGAGATCATCCCAAAAAAGAGTCCTGCGCCGATCAAGTCTCGCGGGTCGACCATGCGCAGCACCTCTTTGGTGGCACTGACCCCGAAGGCAAACAGGTAAAGAGTGAACGCCCCAGCTGCTACCAATCCGGCAATAAAGCCGCCGCCCGGTTCGTCATGGCCACGCAGCAGCAGAAAAACCGAGAACATCAGTTGCAGTGGCATCAGGAACCGCGCTGCCGTATTCAGAATAATCGTGCCTGATTTAACCATCGTAGGGCTCCTTCACGCTGGCTTTGTCGCTATCCGCCGCTTTGCCTTCTGTCTCCCCATGACGCAGCTTTAGCATCGCAATCACACCAATCGCGGCTAACGCTAAAACAAACATCTCGCCGAGCGTATCGAGGGCACGATAATCCACCAAAATGACGTTGACGATATTGCGACCATAGGCAAGCGGCGCGCTGTTTTCCACCATATAGGTAGAGATCGATTCAAACTGGTCGATACTCCAAGCGGTTATGATCAGCAAGAAGATTAACACCCCCATGGTGGCCGCAACGGCCCCATCACGGATGCGCTCAAGATTGGTGGAGAGATTTGAAAAACGCGGCAATCTGAAAAGTACCAATACCAGCAGGATCACCGTCATGGTTTCTACCAGCAGTTGGGTAATCCCCAAATCTGGCGCGCTAAACAGAATAAAGATCAGCGCGATAGAGAAGCCCATAATGCCCACCGATACCACGGCGCCTAAGCGGGAGCGTGAAATTGTGGCAAACAGCGCCCCCATTGCCATGGTGCCCACCACAATGACTTCATGGAAACGCACGTCTAGGGAGAGCGCCAGCTGCGGAGAGTGGCGCAGCAGTATTGAGTTGCCAATCAGCGCGATCAGCACTACCAGCATGACCAGGATGTAATTGCGCATATAGCCGTTTTGCAGCAGGCGTGTCTGCCATTCAGAGAAGCGCACGACGCCATTCATCAAGCCTTCGTACCCCGCCTCGGGGCCATGACGCATCACCGGTGCCAACCTGGCTAACTGGGCGCGTACGCTGTCCCACCGCTTGAACAGCAAAAAGCCGAAGATCAAGCTCACCACCGACATAATCAGCGCCACGTTGACGCCGTACCACAGCGACAGCGAGACCGGCAGCGTCTCCCCCGCCACCGCCGTTGCTGCCGAGGTCAAGAGCGCATCGGCCCCTAGCACAGCAGGGGCCAAGCCAAGCGCGAGCGACCCGAATGCCAATAGGCCTGGGCCTATCAGCATACTCAACGGCGCCTCATGGGGTGTTTGGGGTGTTTCATGGCGTGCGCCGTAGAACGGCCGTAGCGCAATAATCGCCGCCACCGCAATGGTCAAGATGGCTGCCAGGAAGGCAAACAGTACCAGCAACAGTTGAACGCGCTCGGCGCCTAACGCTGCCTCCAGCATGAGTTCCTTACCGATAAAGCCAAACAGCGGCGGCACCCCTGCCAAGGAGAGCGCCGCCACAAAAGCGATCACTGCCGTGACAGGCATAACGCTTCGTAATCCGCCCATGGCGGTGACGTCTTTCGTGCCGGTTTCATGGTCAAGGATGCCCGCCACCATAAACAGAGCCCCTTTATACATGGAGTGGGCGAGCAGAAAGGTGACAAAAGCGGTCATGGCATATTCGGAGCCAATCCCCAGCAGCATGGTGAGCGTTCCCAGCGCCATAATGGTGGAGTAGGCCAGCAGCTTTTTGATATTGGTATGGTGAATGGCTAAGAAGGCACCCGTCAGCATGGTGGTCGCCCCCACCACTGAGAGTATTGTCACCCACATGGCCGTGCCACCCAACTCCGGCTGTAGGCGTGCCAGCAGGTAAATCCCCGCTTTCACCATGGTAGCGGAGTGCAGGTAGGCCGACACAGGGGTCGGCGCCGCCATAGCGTTAGGTAACCAGAAGTGGAATGGGAACTGCGCCGACTTGGTAAAGGCTCCTAGCAATAAGCAGATCAGCATAGGGGCATAAAGCGCATGCTGGCGCAGGTCATCGTCTGACTGCAAAATCTCACTCAGAGACCAGCTGCCGCTGGCGATACCCAATAGCACCAAACCTGCCATTAACGCCAAGCCACCAGCAACCGTCACAAAAAGCCCCTGACGAGCGGATTTGCGTGCTTCAATATCAGTATGGTTAAAGCCAATCAGCAGGTACGAGGTGATGCTGGTCAGCTCCCAGAAAATAAACAGCGTCAGCAGGCCGTCCGCTAACACAAGCCCCAGCATAGAGGCCATAAAGGCGACGAGGGCGAGGTGGAAACGGGCAATATCTTGGTGGCCTTTTAAGTAGCCACCCGCATACACCAGGACACAGGTGCCAATCACCGTAATCAGCAAGCCAAACAGCAGAGAAAGGCCATCCAGTAAAAAGCTAAGGCTAATGCCTAGCGAAGGCACCCACGACCACTCAAGTAACTGAGGCCCGTCACTCAACACCAGGGGCGCTTGACTAAAAAACCAACCAGCCAGCAACGCCGGAAACAGCGCAAGCAGCAGGCTTGTTCGCTCCCCAAACCAACGGTTGAGCAGCGGTGAAGACGCTGCCAACACGAAGCCCATTAACACGGCAAATTGCATCCGGCGCTTTCTCCCTAGTGACGTTCATTCATCCCAATAAGCCGCCTATACAGATGCACAAGCCGCTTAAACGTTGAATAAGTGTGATTTTATATGCACAAACCTTATACTAGCGTTTCTCACATTTCTAGAAAAGACGGCCCCAATAAAAAACCGCCTAACGTAATACGCTAGACGGTTTTTATAGCAAATACGCGACTTTACGGTGTCGACAACCAGCCAGAGAGCTCGTTATTGACCACTGCTAATAGTGCATCTATATGGTCATCGCGGTCATTCAAACAGGGGATATAGCTAAAGGTTTCGCCACCCGCTTCCATAAAGCTGTCGTGGATCTCCTCTTTGATCTCCTCAAGGGTTTCCACGCAATCAGAGGAGAACGCCGGCGAGAGAATGGCAATATGTTTATGCCCCTGCTTGGCCAGTTCAGCAACGTGCTCCACTGTTTGCGGGCCAACCCACTTCTCGGGGCCAAACTGCGACTGAAAGGCGGTATCCACCTCCTCCTTGCTTAAGCCCAGCTTCTCACGCAGCAGCCGTGTGGTTTTCTGGCATTGGCAGTGGTAGGGGTCGCCTTCCATTAAATAACGCTCAGGCACCCCGTGATAGCTGGCAACTAACTTGGTCGGGCGGCTCTCAAACCCGTCATAAGCTTCCTGTACCGAATTCGCCAGCGCCTGGATATAGGCAGGATGCTCAAAATAAGCGGGCACGGTGCGAATATAGGGCTGCCACTTCATCTTCATCAGCGTGCGAAACGCCTGATCATTCGCCGTCGCGGTGGTGGGCGAGCCGTATTGCGGGTAAAGCGGGAAGAACACAATGCGCTCGCAGCCCTTCTCTTTCATACGCTTTAGCACGCTATCGGTGGAAGGGTTGCCGTAGCGCATGCAGAAATCAACTTCTACATCATCGCCATAC
>Ga0208030_1001209_pt1 | contig 15454 bp, 7 predicted proteins | sample MalvirDeepMed_M9_FD_184246 | JGI IMG/M metagenome (GOLD analysis project Ga0208030, IMG submission 184246) | Marine viral communities from the Global Malaspina Expedition - Malaspina viral metaG DeepMed_M9 (SPAdes) (version 2) | ecosystem: Environmental > Aquatic > Marine > Oceanic | place...
ATATTATATTATGGCAAAAAAAGCTAAAAAAACAGAGAAGGTTGAGGTAAAACCTCAAGTAGAAAAAATGGAAGAAGTAGTTACAGAGTTTTTTGAAGAAACTTTTGAAGAAACTGTAGTTGCAAAACCAAAAAGAGTTGAAAAGAAAAACTCAATATTAGAAGATGGTTGGGAATTAAAAGATAGGATATACAGGTTAAAGGGTAATAAAAAACCTATATCAAGATCTATTAGATCTGCCAACATACATTGGTTTGATGAAAAAAAGGGTTACGAAAGAGAGCTTAAATATTGTCAAAACCAAAAAACACCATTTGTTGATGAAATGAAAGGTGATCAAAGGTTAGAGCACGTTATTTTTAGAAACGGTATGCTAATTGTTGAAAAACAAAAAACAGTTTTACAAAAATTACTTTCGCTATATCACCCTGATAGAGATAAATTGTTTTATGAAGAAAAACCAGTTGCAGTGGCAACAAACGAAATAGCTTGGTTAGAAATGGAAATAGAAGCATTAAACGCTGCTAAAAACATTGATATTGATATGGCAGAAGCTATCATGCGTACGGAGATTGGTTCTAAAGTATCAGAGATGAGTTCTAAAGAACTTAAAAGAGATTTACTATTATATGCTAAAAGAAATCCTGAATTGTTCTTAGAGTTAGTAAGTGATGAAAATGTTGTTCTTAGAAACTTTGGTATTAGAGCAACAGAAATGGGTATATTAAAATTATCTTCTGATCAAAGAACTTTTTTATGGGGTTCTAATGATAGAAAGTTAATGAACGTTCCGTTTGATGAACATCCTTATTCAGCTTTAGCCGCTTGGTTTAAAACTGACGAAGGTATGGAAATCTACTCTAACATAGAGAAAAGATTAAATTAACAACAAAATAATATGGTTGCCCTTCGGGGTGACCATTTATTAAAATTTAATTTTATGACAAAGAAATCAAAGGGTTTAGGAGACTCAATAGAAAAAATTACAAAAGCAACGGGAATAAAAAAAGTTGTAGACACGGTTAGCAAGGTTGTTAAAAAAGATTGTGGATGTGGGGCAAGAAAAAATACTTTAAATAGATTGTTCCCTTATAATAAATAAAAGAAATTATGGTAAGAGTAGATGATGTTTATCAAAAAGTTTTAGCGCTAGCTAACAAAGAACAGAGAGGTTATATAACACCTCAAGAATTTAATCTATTTGCTGACCAAGCACAGAAAGAAATATTTGAACAATATTTTTATGATTTAAATCAATTTTCTAGAGTTCCAGGAAATTCAAGTGAATACAGTGATGTTGTAGACAACATAAACGAAAAAGTAGCAATATTTGAAACAGTTGGTACCGGTCTTAGTCTCGCGCCAAATCTTTATAGACTAGGTACTGTCACGGTTGACGACCGTGAGGTTGAGGAAGTTCAACCAAACGAACTTTTATATATGAATAATTCTGCGATTTCTAGACCAACTAACAGTAGAAGAGTTTATGTTAGAACAGGTCCCTTCGCTATAACCGTAACTCCAGTTGCGCTTAGTGTTGTAAATTATACTTTTGTAAGATTACCAGCAAGACCCACTTGGGGCTACGTTGTGGTTGGAACAAAAGCACTTTGGGACGGTGGCGTTAATTCAACTGATTTTGAGCTCCATGCCTCGGAAGAGTCTGAATTAGTTTATAAAATTTTAAAATTTGCAGGGGTTTCTATGAAAGCACTCGATATAATGAGCGCTGGACAAACACAAGAACAAGCGCAAGTTCAACAAGAAAAACAATAAATAAATGGCAAATTACTTATTAAATCAAACCCAACAAGACTATTACGATGGAAGTGATCACGGTGATTATCAGTTCACGTCTTTAAATAACATAATAAATCAATTTATAGTTGCTTACGTGGGGGAAGATAAGATAATATCTAAAGCCAAAAGAGTTGACGTAGCGTTTCACGCGCAAAGAGCTTTAGCAGAATTATCTTTTGACACATTCAAATCTTGTAAAGCACAGGAGATTACGGTACCTGCTTCGCTTCAAATGATCTTACCACAAGATTATGTTAATTATACTAAAATTAGCTGGGTAGATTCGTCTGGAATAAAACACCCGCTGTATCCTACTAATAAAACATCAAACCCGCCATCTAATCCATTACAAGATTCTGATGGTGATTTTAAATTACAAGCCGTTGGTACTCTTGTTATAAGTACTAATACCGTTGCTTTAGACAGCGAGTACAAAGACATATTAGTTGGCATGATAGTAACTGGTCCATATATACCAAGCGGAACTATCGTGGGTGCTACGTCTAATTCTGGTGGTATAACTACTATATCAATGCAAGACGGCAGTGGTACTGATGTAAACCCTTTAATACCTGGTACAACAACAAGTATAGGTAACGCTGGAAACACTTTAACCTTTACCAATAAAACCAACTCCTTGTTGTTACCACAAAAATCTTCTCATATAGTAGAAAATTTATCATGGAATCTTACTGATTACAAAATAACAGGTACTGCTTCTGAGTTAGAAGACATTGAAATTGGTATGATAGTTTCTCATAATGATTTTCCAGTAGGTACAACTGTAACAAACGTTTACACAACTACGATAGTTTTAGATAAACTACCAGTAATTGGTAGCGCTGCGGTGCCTTCTGGAGGTGAAATAACCTTCATCTCTCCAAACGCAGATACAGACACTTGGTCAAACTATAAATCAGCAACACCATCAGAAAATCAAGACGACTATCAAGACGATACTTATTGGAAGATGAAAGGTAATAGATACGGGCTAGATCCTCAACACGCCCAGGCAAACGGATCTTTTTACATAGATTGTCAATCAGGAAAAATACATTTTAGTTCTAATATTAGTGGAAAAACTGTGATCTTAGATTATATAAGTGATAGCCTTGGAACCGATGATGAGATGCAAGTTCATAAGTTTGCTGAAGAAGCAATGTATAAATGGATGTTGTATGGTATACTATCAACTAGAGCAAACGTTCGAGAAAACGTTGTTAGAAGATTTAAAAAAGAAAGATTTGCAGCTATTAGAACTGCAAAGTTAAGATTGTCTAATATTAAATTAGAAGAATTAACTCAAATACTTAGAGGCAAATCTAAGCAAATAAAACACTAGTACATGCCAGAGATTAAGAATCAGTTTACCGGTGGTAAAATGAACAAGGATATTGATGAAAGACTTGTTCCCAAAGGTGAGTATAAAGACGCAATGAATATTCAGGTTTCAACTTCAGAAGGATCCGAGGTTGGTACTGTTCAAAATATATTAGGAAATATTGAGGGTTGTAGTTACGAACTTATACCACCGTCGTCATTTACCGTGGGATCTGTTGCTGATGAAAAAAATGACACTTTGTACTGGTTAGTTTCTGGACAATATGAAGGGGTTGGTTCTGTAAATTGGAATCAGTTTTCCTCTGTTTCTGATATGATTATTAGAAAAACCCCGACCAAATGCGAGTGGGTTTTTGTTGATCAATATGCTATTACAACAACTAACAATACTAGTAACAATTTTGGCTCTGTTAACCAAATAAGTGGCTTAACAGCAGAGATATCAAATCAAATAGAACCTGGTTGGACTGTTACTGGTTTAACGGGTGGTGGTGATACTAGTAATACCGTTAATATTGTATCGGTTACACCTTCTCCTAATTATACTGCAAATCAAAATTTTCACCCTAATATATACGGTTCTAAATTCATCGTTCCTTTAGACAGTTCAAGCACAATGCAAGCGGGTAACGTCTTATACGTGGCTGACTACGACCCACTTATTAGTATGAATACTTATGATGGTATGTCTATAAGGTTATTTCAAAATAACCATCCAGACGACCAAATGAATACTGTCGCTACGGGAGGCGCTCAATTAGTTACTTTTACAAGGACTACATACTTTCAAAATAGTCCATCAATTAGTTCTACAGATACTTACCTAAAACTAACGCTCACTGCTAACATGACCGTGTTTGCTCAGAGTGGAAATTTTGATTCAATAACCTACGACTCAGGTGATACTTTATCGCGCACTTATGATGGTTCTATAATTTGGGGTCAAATTGATTTCCAGCTAGTTCCCCATAACTTTGTATATCACACTGTTCCCTCAGTCTTACAACCGGGTGATCCAATTAATTTTGGGAGTAGTAGTGGGTGCGTTGGGTATGTTAATAACTCAACTTTATTCACTATGGTAGACTGCTCTACTATTGGTAACACGGTACCAACCCCAATACAGCTTCCGAGCTTTGGCTTCAGTTTTACACTTCCACTACAAACTACTATACTTCTCGACACGACTTTAAATTTATCCTTAAGTTACCCGCTTCACGATTCATTAATTTTTGAAAAACCTAGAGTTTTAAATTTTGATCATGATGACTATATTACTGGTATTAATATTATAGATGATATGTTGTTTTGGACTGATGGAAAAACAGAACCTAAAAAAATAAATATACCACGTAGCGTTGAGGGCACGCAAGACCTTTCTGTTGACGCCAACGGTTTATGGAGCGCGGGGCATACGCGTTTAATGGTTGAAGGTGTTGACAAGGGCCCTGTCAAAGAAGAACACATAACAGTTATACGTAAAGCGCCTTTGCGACCACCTCACTTAGAAATAAAAACCACGGCAGGGGAGGGTGTTACGAGTGGTGCTGAGGTTGTAACCACAAACACAACGCCACCGTTCGACGATGCTGTTGAAGGTGAGTTGGTTACGTTAACTTTTAACAATCCTGATGACTCATTTGGGTTTAAGGAGGGTGATATAATACTTTTATCAAGTGATATTGAAAATCTACCTGATGATTGGGAAATTAGAGCTAGCATCGAATCAATAACTTCCTCAGGGGGAATTTCAACATTTATAGTTAAAATTGAGGCAATGGCCCCTTTGCTTGCAAATATTATTGCGGTCGAATGGTTTGGGCGTTTAGAACAAGAAGAATCTCTTTTTCAACGTAAACTACCAAGATTTGCCTATAGATACAAATATGAGGACGGGGAGTACTCTTCTTTTAGTCCGTTTACTGAGGTTGCTTTTTTACCCGGTGATTTTTCCTACCAACCTATAGAGGCGTTTAACAAAGGTGTAGTTAACTCGATTAAATCTTTAAAGATACAAAACTTCATAACGCAAGACATACCCCTAGATGTTGTTAGTGTTGATTTACTGTATAAGAACGAAACAAATCCTTCCATCTACTTATTAAAAAGTATTTCTCCAAATGATATTGCCCTGGAAGGAGCAACTCAAAACTATTGGAACACACCTGGTAGCTCTCTCATGAACGGGGCTAGCAAAGGTTCTTATGAGGTTTCTTCTGAAAATATAACACTAACACTCCCTTCTTCTCAAAGTTTAAGAGCTTGGGATAATGTTCCAAAAAAAGCTTTAGCACAAGAGATTACTGGAAATAGAATCGTTTATGGTAACTATGTTCAGGGATACGATACAATACAGCCAGATATACAAGCTTGGCTTGGAACTAGAGGTATTGATACGGGGGCAAATGTAGGTGAAAAATCTGTTAAATCGCTTAGAGACTATGATATTGGCGTTATTTGGGGTGACAAGTACGGTAGGGAAACGCCTGTTAAAACGTCTGGAGAATCCATTAAGGTACCGAAGTCTAAGTCTATTAATAGCAGTTACATTAATGCTAAATTAAAAAACTCTCCTGATTGGGCGGATTATTATAGGTTTTATATTAAAGAAACTTCTAATGAATATTATAACTTAGCGGTTGATAGAGTATATGACGCGGCAGATGGGAATGTCTGGGTTTCGTTCCCTTCTGTGGATAGAAATAAAGTAGATGAAGATACATATATTATATTAAAAAAAGGATTAGATTCTAATCTCGTTAATGAAGAGGCTAGGTATAAGATAGTGGCAATAGAAAATGAAGCTCCTGAGTATATAAAAACAACTTACGAAAGACTAATGCGCTCGAGTACTGATGGCTCTAAAGGCGACCACTCTTGCAACTTGTACGGCGGAGAAATACCAAATGCTACTTGTGATTTTCCAGGCGGCGCTAATGCACCAAAACCTGGAAGAAAAGGGTTTAGTATCAATGCAGGGCGGTGGTCGGAGAACGTCCACCAGACGGTTTATATACAGAACGTGCAAGTCCTTGGAATGGCTTTGACTTCTCCTAAAACCCTTTTAGATGAAGTTAGCGGTAACACTAGTGGTTCTACCACTGATGAGTTATATGTTAGTTTTTCACAAGATCAACTTAATGCCGATGGAATCGCGATTCCAAGATACAGTGATAGATATCATGTTATTAATGTTGACACCGACGAGGTTGGTGGGGCTGGTACGAACTACTATTACGTGCATTTAGATAGACCAATAGTGACAAAAGATGGTTTTATAACAGACGATGTGAATTTAATGGACGATGGTATACATATTCACTTTTGGAAAAAGACAATAATAAACAAGCCTGAGTTTGATGGTAGATTTTTTGTTAAAATAAAGCAAGACACTATTATCACCAACAAATTAATAAAATCTCCGTCCGCAAGCAACGAATTAATGGAGCTAACAACTTTAAGTGTTTACAAAATAGCAGACAATAAGGTGCTTGACAACACTTTTTATGCGACATCTAATGGAAAGTATCTTTTTCACACAGATACACAGGTAGATAGTCCTGGCTTTGGAGTTTCAACACATCACAGATCTCACTGGGAGAGTTTGTTGAAGTTTGGTAGTAGCTCTATAAAATCCAGATGGTTTATTGATAACGCTACTTTTGCCAGTAAGCAAAATGGATCTCCAACCCTACCTTCTGGAGGTAAATTATCATACAGCAATGTCACGTTTGATATTGGTGGAGGAGGTGGGGATGATAGACATACTTGTGACACAACAACTTATGTTTCTCAAAAAGTTACTGGACTCTGGTGGCCTACACCATTAACATCATCAACAGCACAATATACTCTAAGTGTGTTGGCCGGTTATCCATTTAATCTAAACGTCTACAGTCAACATGTTGGAGACGGTAAAAGTAATGGGTTGGTGGCAATGAGAGGAATACACACGCACAACAGTAAAAAATATATTGATCTTGCATATTCTCAGTTTGGACCTGACGGACCTGGTAGCGATGGGAAAACACAAGATTATAATTTAGACTGGCGCATTGGTGTTAGTGGTAACTCTAGTACAGATCAAGAATTAGATATTGTTTCAGCATTGTCACCTGAAAGTCTTTTTAGAGTAACTGGAAGTGACATTGTATATAAGATATTAGCTGTACAAAAACATAGGTTGTTCAATTATCACGGCGCAAAACGATCAGGGCTTGTTAAAGTTTCTAAAGGCACTATACCATTTCATGGTACTCTTTGGAACACCACTCATAAAACCCAGGTACAAGAGATGAGAAGACAGACTAATCGTAGAATAACGTATAGAATAGAATATGAAGTAAGTGAGACTTTTTCCAAGGACGCTTATGATGCAGGGTTTGTCTCTACTTTAGATGCGGCTGGTGAACCTATGAGTAGTATAACTGCTAATGGTAGTGATTCTGTATCCATTCAATTTTTAACGGATTTTATGATTGAAGGGGAAAACCCTATAAGTAAAGATCCAGCTATATTTGAAACCGAACCTAAGGAAGAGGTTGATATAGACATATACTACGAGGCTAGTTCTAGCCTTCCAACGCTACCTTTAAAAGATAAAAACAAACATTTATACATACCTATAGGAGCTACAATAGTCCCGCCAGCTGGTACTGATTTTCCAGAAGGAATATTTATTACTTCCTGGGAAAGTATAAACCCATTATCACCACTTTATGTTATTAATCTTTCCGCACCATTAGAAAGCGCTGATCTTTTAACACTGCTTATGGAGCCAATTACTTATATAGAAAAAGATACGGGCGAAATAGTTTCGTGTAAAGTTGGTGGCGCTTTTACTGTTGATCCAACATCAGGAGCAGCTCTCTCTTTACAGATAATTCCTAAAAGAGAAGTTGGTTTAAACTGGTTTAATTGCTGGTCTTTCAACAATGGTGTTGAATCTAATAGAATTGGTGACACTTATAACAAACCTTATATAACTAACGGTGTTACCGCTTCTTCTTCCACTGAAGAGTTAAAGGAGCAAGAAACAAGAAAAAATGGATTAATTTATTCTGGTATATATAACTCTACTTCTGGAATAAATAATCTTAATCAATTTATAGCTGCCGAGAAAATAACAAAAGATATAAATCCTATTTACGGTAGTATACAAAAACTAAAAGCCGGGTGGGGTCAGGGTGGTGATTTGATAACGCTTTGCGAGGATAGAGTTTTAAAAATACTAGCAAATAAAGATGCTTTATTTAATGCTGATGGAAATTCAAACATAACCTCAACAAACAACGTATTAGGCCAAGCTATTCCTTACTCTGGTGAGTATGGTATATCTAGAAATCCAGAATCATTCGCATCGGAAGCTTATAGAATCTATTTCACAGATAAGGTTAGAGGTACTGTCATGAGGTTATCTATGGATGGATTAACTCCTATATCGAGTCACGGTATGAAAGATTGGTTTAGAGATCACCTTAAGTTAAGTGATGGGCTAATGGGTAGTTACGATGATAAAAAAGACGAGTACAATATTCTTCTTGCAAATCCAACTAGAAAAACGGTTACTTTTAGAGAAGACGTAAGGGGTTGGGTAAGTTTTAAATCTTTTTTACCTGAAAACGCTATTAGTTGTGCTAGTGAGTATTACACGTTTAAAGATGGTAAGTTATGGAAACACCACGCCGAGCAGTACGATGCTTTTGGTAAGGAAATTAATAGGAACACCTTTTATGGTATGCATAACAGTAATAGTTATTCTACTTTTACCGCTGTTTTAAATGACGTACCCGGAACCGTTAAGTCTTTTAACACTATAAACTACGAGGGTAGTGACTCAAGGGTCACTGCTAATTTATTGGACGACCAGTATTATAATTTATCACCAAAACCAGGTTGGTACGTTGATTCATTGATTACAAATAAAGAGTCTGGAAGCGTAGATGAGTTTATAGAAAAAGAAGGAAAATGGTTTAACTATATAAAAGGTGAAAACATACAACATTCCCTAGATCAAATAATAATAAATCCAGACGGAAGTTCTACTTTCGACCACGCAAGTTTTGCAATCCAGGGTATTGGAAGATTAAGTAATATTCCAGTTAATATAGCCGTGCAAGGCTGTACGGATGCTAGCGCTTCGAATTACGATTCTAACGCAACTATTGATAATGGTTCGTGTATTCCATTTATTTATGGTTGCCTTCACCCGTCTGCGGATAACTACGATTCTAACGCAAATACAGATAGCGGAAATTGCACTTGGACAGGATGTACGTGTAATGTTGCAATTTACCCGAATGGATGTACTAACACAACAACCTTCCCAATGGAAGCGGTGAATTACCAATTACCAACCGTAATGCCAATAAACCCTCCGTTTCCCGGAATAAGCGACGATGGTAGTTGTACCGCTTTGGTTTATGGCTGTACAAATCCTACGGCTCTTAACTACAACGCAGCGGCAAATACAGATGATGGAAGTTGTACGGCAATGATTAACGGATGTGCAACTCCAACCGCTAGTAATTACGACTCTTCAGTAACAACAGATAATGGGACGTGTATCTGGTATGGGTGTCAAGATGCTACTGCAAATAATTACTACGCCACTACTGAGAGTGCTACGTGGGTAACGGAGGCTGATAACTATACCGCTTTTAATAGCAGTTATGGACTACAATCAGTGGCATGTACATATAATTCAGGATGTACTGATTCTTTAGCAAATAACTATGACGCTACTGCTACTACAGATGATGGTTCATGTGGGTATTGTGGAAACATTGCCTCACCAATCCCTACACCTGATCCTAATAACGCTTTAACTCTTACAAACACTTATTTCACAGCGAGCGTAGTGTCGGACGAAACAACTTCAGGTGCTAACGATGGTGTTATTAACATTGATATCTCATTAACATCTCCGTATGGAAATAACGGCGTACCAACACTTACTCATAGTAATGGCGTTTCCTATTCTAGCATTATGATTATTGGGCAGGTATATGTGTTTAGTGGTTTACCTTCCGGTGTTTATGATTTAACAATTACCCAGGGGTCTAATAGTTATGTTGGAAACCAAACTGACCCTTGTTTGGTTAGTTTTAATGCGTTATTAACGGTGAATCCTGGTCTAACAGCAGTCTTAGGATGTACTGATGCTAGCGCAACTAATTATGATGCTTCAGCTACAGTAGATGATGGTTCTTGTACTTATACCGCAGTTAATGGTTGTACTGATCCTTATGCAGACAATCAAGATACCAACGCAAATACTGATGATGGTTCATGTGATTACTGTGGCTCGTGGGCTGCTAGTATGAGTGATATGTTTACTGTAATAGTTACCGATGAATCTGTCGCTGGAGCTAACGATGGTTATATTGAAGTTCAAATAAATCCTAGTTTTACTGATTATGGTTTTGGAGGTCCAGGGCACCCCACAATAATGTGCGGTACTATCGGGCCGGCGCATATAACTCTATATGACACTTCTCCAAACGAAACAACTAATAACGCAACCGCTAACACCTGTATTGGAACGTTGGCGGATGGGATAACTCTTGGTGGAGCGTGGAATAACTTACCTGCTAGTAACTATGATATCGTCTTACGTCAAGGAGGTTCGTTTTTAATAGGAAATCAAAATATTAGCGATTTGTGTAGTTGGACTATGTCTACACAGGGTTTACCTTACATAACAATAGCTGCTGGTGCCCAAGCTACTGGCTGCACTGACTCTATTGCATCAAATTATGATGCAAACGCGGTTGTAGATGATGGTTCTTGCATTTACGCTTCTGGTACATTCCAAGTAGGTGATAGTGCTCTTGGCGGGATAATAGGATATATTTTCCAATCTGGAGACCCTGGATATATTGCTAATGAAGACCATGGTATTGTAGTGGAGGTTACCTCAACTCAAGGTGCTAATAATTGGGGTTGTGACTTTGTTAACGTTTCAGGTTTAGGTGATGCTATTGGAGATGGACAAAACAACACGGCTACTATAATAGCTCAAAACTGTACAAGCACTCCTACTGTTGCTAACTTAGCTAACAACCATATAGACGGAACGTATACAGACTGGTTTTTACCATCGATAAATGAATTGGTGCAAATTCATAACGGTATTGGCCCTGGCGCAACGGGAACTAACTCAAATAATGTTTTAAACGATAATATTGGTAATTTCAGTTCTTTCCCAAACTGGAGTTCTAGCCAAGCTACCCCGGTTTCGTCCGTTCATGTTCTTGATTTTAGTACAGGAGTTCTATCAACAGTGGGTAAAACCTCATCATTACCTGGGCGCTATGCTAGATATTTCTAAAATTAATTAATTAATATTAAACTTAACAAATGGCTATATTAAACGCTCAACTAATTTTTAATAACATGAACATATCAGTTCAAGTTGGTGATATTATTTATTACACGCCTATAGCACCACAGGGTGGTTTTACGCAAGGGGCTTTGGTGAATACTTTAATGTTGGGTCCAATATTAAGTATAAAGCCACTTGGTAACGGTACAACTAGGATTATAGTTGAGTATGATAACACAATATCTTCACTACCTGGAAAAAATGATTTTGTTTCTTTTGCAAAAGACAAGAGAGTAAATACGTCTAGTATATTAGGATATTATGCTGACGTTAAATTTGTTAATGACTCTACAGGTAAAGTTGAATTATTTGCCATTGGCTCAGAGGTTTCAGAAAGTAGTAAATAAAAAAATAACGATACATGAAAAGAATAAGAACTTTTGATTTAGATTTTTCTGATTTACCCGCAACAAGCGAACGTAGGGTGTTTACAATATCTGGAGATAAAGGAGCAAAGTTTAAATTAGAAATTAAAGATAACACCACTGGTTACTATTACAATTTTGTAACCAATGTTTTTCAAGTCAACACTTCCAATTTGCAAGAGGAGATTTCTGGCGTCCCGTACATTGGAACTATAACGTTCCCAGCTGTAACAGGTGATGACGATCAATATGATATATTTCTATATGCAGTTCCTTCTTCTGTCCCAGAGCAATCAACTATCCACGATACTTACAACGAGGTTAGGTTTGGCGATGGTTCTATAGATATTAACAGTTCTACTGGATCTGGCTCTTTGATGATGCAAAAGGTTATATATCAGTACGCGGCTTTAACGTTAACACTACAAGGTTATTCAATTGGTGGTACGGTAGCTGGTACTATGGCGACAGATACTATTTCTATTAATAGAGGAAAACGTCAAGCTAAAACAGCTTTTAGCCTCACGGCTACAGCTGGTACGACAGCTGCTTATAGAGTTTTAAAACAACCAGTAGCTGATGATGTTTTAGCTTTTATAGAACCAGTGGTTGGATCTGCTCCAATTGATTTACCAGGAGAAAATACATACCCAACAGCTAGAACTGCTTTTACGGGAGATGATGTTAACGGTGCTGTAACCAGCGGTACTAACGTTAGAATGGATGCTACTGATATATCTAATAATATTGCAGCTGGTGACAAAATAACATCACCAGTAACTACAGATACTGTTGACGGTGCTATTAGTAGTGCGGCTAGAGTAGTAATGGATAATAATGTTGCTACTAAAATGGCGAGAGGAGATAGAGTTACATTAACTACAGATTCGAGTGTAGCAAATATAAAATATTTTGAACAAAACGTAGTTGTAGTTGCCGCTTTAGATCCTGATGGAGACAATGCTAAAGAGTTTTCTTTGGCTTTAGGCGCCATCAGTGGTGATGCGGCTTCGGCTACTATTAGCGATGGGGCAACGCTTACTTTTAGTTCTAAAGTAAATAGAAGTTTAACGACAGTTACGGGGTTTCCTGTTACTGCCACTGATTTCACGATGTCACAAGCAATTCAGTTTAGAGATGATCAACCTTTAACTTTTACTCCTAGAATGAATTATAGTTGGCCTATAGATAATTACGCTAATATACTTAAAGAAGGCATGATACTAGTGCCTGGCACAACAGGAAATATTACTGCAGATACGTCTATAGGTGTTTATGAAGACACAGTAACTTTATTTGAGGGAACCAAGAGTGCACAAACAATAATTAAAAACGCAAGACCAGCGTTAAGCACTTTGGCTAAAAAACCAACAGTAGTAAAAGGTTTAATCACCGTTCAAGAAGGTCAAGTTGTTTTTGATAAACAACAGGTGTTAGCTTTAGCTGGTGATACTTTAAAAGCTGGTGGGTATGGAGAGAGTGAAATACTAAGAGTTTATGGTTGGGATGTTAGGTTTACAGATTTAGCTATTGCTTTAACTGCACCAACTACAACAACTACCGAGGCTTCTGCTGGTGGAAGTTCTGCTGATATAGAAGTTACATCTAAAGAAGGTGTTATCAACAACGTCTCTAGGGTTAGCGGTATAGGTATTAATCCAGCATTGCAAAACCCACTTATTACATCTGGTGGTGGAGCAACTGGAACTGGTGACTGGACTATGGATGCTGTTCAAACTTTAGAAAATGGTATTACGTTAACTATAGAAAACACAGGTAGAGTTGCAACTATAACTGGTAATATAGAGATTTTAAAAGCTGGTACAGCAGATCAAACGTTAAGATTTGATGTTAATAAACTGCTTTCGACATCAGCTCCATAGTAAAAAAACAAGCAAAACTGTGATAATAAATATACAAAAATAAATTATGTTAGAATTAATTGAAATATTTCTTTTTGGATCAAGTGATCCAAATATGCAACTAGCTTTCATACCTGCTGTTATGGCTCTAGGTGGATTAGGGCAAATAGCAAGTGGAATTGACTGGGGTGGAAAAAGAAAAGATGCTGCTGATAAAGCAAAAGAAGCTTACGAGGACCAAAAAGCCATATATGAAGGGCTAGACACTAGCAATGCTTACGGTCGTATAAAAAACATGTACACAAACATGGAAAACACCATGGAAGATTTAACGGTTAACACCCAACAAGCGGAGTTTGAAAGGGGAATGTTTCAACAGTCTCAAGCCAATACAATGTCTCAGCTTCGTGGAGCAGCCGGAAGTAGTGGGATTGCTGGTCTAGCGCAAGCTTTGTCAAACCAAGCGATGACACAATCGCAGAGAGCATCAGCGTCAATAGGACAACAAGAGGCTAAAAATAAGATGTTAGCGGCGCAGCAAGCTGCTAAAATAGATCAACTTGAAAGAGCTGGGGCTGATAAAACGCAACAATTGAGGGCACAAGGAGAGGTGATTTCTATGCAAATGGAACAAAGTAAACAAGCTACTTTATTAGGTATGGATGCCCAAGCATATACAGCTGCGGAGCAAGCGGTTTTACAAGGACAACAAGCGGTAGGGCAAGGAATATCGTCTGTTATTGGTGGTGTAGCGAGTGCGTATACTCCTGGAGTAGGTGGTGAAAGTGGTAGTTTTAATTTTTTTAAGTAAACAATAGATAAACATGGCACAATTTGGAAAAGCAGATTTAGGTTTAATAAAAGCAACAGCAGGCGCTGAGGCAGCTAAACACGCGGATAGTAATTTAATATTGGGGCAATCTATAAAGACTGGAGTGGGTGCTATAGCTGAGGCGTATGCAAATAAAAAAGCGGCTAATAATAAAAAAATAGGTGAACTAGATAAAGCTTTTAATGAGAGCTACAAAATGCCTTCCGGGGCTTTAGACACTCAAATGGAGGATTTTTTAAGAGATAAAATGAAAAGTTTTAAGCAAGTATTTTTAGATAACCAGGATGGTAGTTTTGAGGCAAAAAGAGCTTTAGCTGAAAACGAAAGAAACTTTATGGAAGTTAAGGAGCAAATGGACAATGCTCAGGGTATTGTTAATAACAACGTAACGTCTAGCTACGTACCAAACGGTATGGATGATGATGATCACGTGCTTGCGTCAAAGTTAAAAAACAGATATTACCTTCCTGGCATGAGACCTAACGCGGTTGGTAATGGTAATCAAATGTATTATGCCATACCTATAAACGACAAAAACCCACCTACGTTTAGCACTCAAGAACAAAAAAAAATAGATGATATAGAAGCTAAGCCACTTATGCAAAGAACAACTGCCGAAAATGAGGCATTGGCAGAGTTAAAAACAAATAAAACCAAGCATGATGCGGATTTAGCCGAGTGGAATAGAGTCGACAAATTAAGGGACGAGGTAACTATAGACGGTGTAACTACTTATAATCAAAACAAATATACTTTAGTAAATCCTAATGAAGCAGCTAGATACGGTGGTGTTGATGAGTCTAGAACAAATATGCTTAGCTATGTTAATCAAGAAACTTCCCAATTTACTAAAGACGCTCATTTTGAC
>Ga0208030_1001213_pt1 | contig 15420 bp, 17 predicted proteins | sample MalvirDeepMed_M9_FD_184246 | JGI IMG/M metagenome (GOLD analysis project Ga0208030, IMG submission 184246) | Marine viral communities from the Global Malaspina Expedition - Malaspina viral metaG DeepMed_M9 (SPAdes) (version 2) | ecosystem: Environmental > Aquatic > Marine > Oceanic | place...
CATGTCTTGCCACCGGACGCGCAGCGGGGCGTGGCGCAGTCCGGTGGCTCAACAATGCGGAGAATACTTGACTAACGCCCCTTCCAGACGGGTGCACGCTTTTCGATAAAGGCCTTGGGGCCTTCCTTGAAGTCTTCTGTGCCAACGATGCTGGCAAACGCCTTGCCGCTGTCCTTCCAGAGTTCATCATCGCTCTTGCTGGTAGCGTCCATAGCAACGGCGCGGCTTGCAGACACCGCAAGAGGCGCGTTCGCTGTGATCCTGGCAGCCAGTGCCTCTGCTTCTTTCATCACGTCAGCTTCTGGCACGACCTTGTTGACCATACCAAGCTCATATGCGCGTTGAGACGGAAGTGGATCACCCGTCAAGATCGCTTCGAGTGCAACAGCCCTTCCGATTGCGCGGGGCAGCCGAAACAGACCACCGGCACCTGCAACGAGCGACCGTTTCACTTCGGGAAGGCCGAAGTTTGTATCGTCGGCGCATACAATCATGTCGCAGGACAAGGCGATTTCGGTACCGCCAGCGAGCGCTGAACCGGTGATTGCTGCAATTAGCGGCTTTGTGCGTTCACGACGCGCGATGCCAGCGAAACCACCCTTCTTCGTGGAGAGCGCTGCGCCATTACCTGCAGAAATCTCCTTCAGGTCTGCGCCTGCACAGAATGCCTTGCCGACAGCGGTGAGAATGCCCACCCAAACCTCCGGATCCGCTTCCATCTGGTCAATGGCGGCTTCCATTGTGCTGGCCATTTCGCCATTGATTGCGTTGCGCGCTTCCGGGCGGTTCATCGTGATGATCGCGACATTGCCTTGTTTCTTGTATTCGACGGGCATTGAGTGTCCTCCTTTGATGAAACTCAGCTAGCCAGCTTTACGCTACGGTGTGCAAGACTCAGTTCAATTTTGGTGTTGCCGGACCTTGGGGAAGTCGTTCGAGACTTGTTTCATGGACCTGACACTTAGCCCCGAATATGCCGAATTTCGTGACCATGTCGCGGAAACGCTCAAAACCAATGCCCACCTTGCGCCCGGACCGAACGACAAGGGACTGAAGCATCCGAAACGACTCGCCTGGCAGGCCTTCCTGATAAAGGAAGGGCTCACGGCGAGGACAATACCAACTGAGTATGGGGGGTACGGCGCTGAACCGGATATTCTGAAGTCACGCATCATTGCTGAAGAGTTTGCGCGATCCGGTTTGCCAAGACCGCTTGCCGGACAAGGAATATCCATGTTGGTTCCTACCTTGCTGGAACTCGGTACGCCGGAGCAGAAAGCAGCCTATATAGAGCGAACGCTGAAGGGAGAACTGATCTGGTGTCAGGGATATTCCGAACCCGGAGCAGGATCGGATCTGGCTGCGCTGCGAACAAGTGCGGTGGAAGATGGCGATGACTTTGTCATCAACGGCCAAAAGATATGGACGTCTACCGCACGACAGGCCGACATGATTTTCTGTTTGGTGCGAACCGATCCTGAAGCGAAAAAACATCACGGCATAACCTACATTCTTTTCCCGATGGATATTCCGGGTATCGAAGTTCGTCCGCTCGTAGACATGACGGGTGCTGCCAATTTCAACGAGGTTTTCTTCACAGATGTGCGCGTGCCGAAAAGCGGAGTGGTGTTCGAGGTCAATAAGGGCTGGCAGGTCGCCAATGCTACGCTGACCCATGAACGGGGCATGTTGGGGGACCCCAACGCGACGAAAGCTCGCTTTGTTGAACTGGTCGAACTGATGAAGTCGGAAATCTTCAACGGAGAGCGCTTGATCGACAATCCAGTACTGAGGGATCGATTGATGGCGTTGCAGGCTGAAGTCTACGCCATGCAAGCCAATGGGCTACGTATCATGACCAGTCGCCTAAAAAGAGAGTCCGCAGGAATTGCGGGGCTGATTGTTAAGCTGCAAGGTTGTGAACTCAATCATCAGATCGCGGGGCTGGCGATCGATGCGTTGGGGGAACTTGGCGTGCTCTATGAGGAGGGTGAGCATCTTCGTGCAGGCGGAAGCTGGCAATGGAGATACATGTACGACCTCGGACTGATCATCGGTGGGGGCACAGCCCAGATACAGAAGAATATTATTTCTGAGCGCGGTCTTGGAATGCCGCGTGAACCAAAATTGGTGAGAGGATAAAGCTATGGAGTTTGGACTCTCAGAAGATCAGGTGATGCTTCAGGAAACTATCCGGCGTTTTGTTGCTGATGAGGCCTCCCTGGATACAATTCGCGCAATTGCGGACCAAGAGAGCGGCGCTCAGAATGTTCTGGACGAAAAGATCGCCGCGTTGGGTTTGGATGGATTGCTGGTTCCTGAACCAGAGGGCGGTTCAGGACTCGGGGTTCTTGACGCCATTCTTGTTCAAGAGTGTTTCGGGTACGGACTTGTGCCGTCTAGATTTCTGGCAAACACGGTAGCGGCTTATGCTTTTGGCGCGAGCGGTTCGGAACTTGCTGGTAATATAGCGTCCGGTGCTGCCAAATTTGGTTTGGTTTTGAACGATGTTGTTTCCCGCCGGGACTCCTCCGGTATACAGGTTAGTGGCACGTCGGTAACCGGGAAATCGCTCATGGCTATTAATGTACGCGATGCAACGCATCTTCTGTTCTATTCGGATGATGCGATTCATTGTGGCGCGCCTGACGAGACAAGCGTTGTTAAAACTATTGACCGGACACGTGAATTCTTTGAGGTGGCTGTCGCGGGCGCCGATCCGGACGCAAAGACTGCTGACGTCGAACAAGTGTTTGCGGTTGCATCTGTATTGATCGCTTCGGACACGCTCGGCGCTGCTCAAGCGATGCTGGACAAGGCCGTGGTGTATGCATCTGAGCGTGAACAGTTCGGCCGTGTGATCGGATCGTTTCAGGCCGTCAAGCATCTGTGCGCCGAAATGGCGGCGAAGCTCGAACCATGTCGTGCCTTGCTTTGGCATGCCGCGCACGCAATTGACGAGAACGACGACGAGGCGATCACCATGGCATATCTCGCGAAGGCGCACATGTCTGACGTGGCGACATTTATCGCGCGCACGTCAACTGAGGTGCATGGTGGTATGGGGTTCACGGATTTAGTCGGGCTACACTATTGGTTCAAACGTATCGGCGTTAACCGGCAATTGTTTGGAACGCCAATGGTGCTTCGTGAACGGGCGGCGAGACAGCAAGGCCTCGTTGCCTAGCCTAAATTCAATGTGACATTCAATTGCCGGAACCAATCACTTTCTGTTGGTGAGAACAGCCCCACAAGCCAATCAAGAAACCCATCGGCGCTTTTCACTCTTCGCAAACGCGGAGACTGTGTGAGCCAAATATCCAGGGCGGGAAGACCGGGGATGGGGCAGGCAATGACGTCAGGATACCGATGTATGATATGCGTTGGAAGAATGGCGGGGGATACTCCAGCGCTACAGAACGAGATCATCGCTTCCATGCTGTTCATACGGCGCATCATATCCAGACCCGGGAACAGTGTACGGGATTGTTCCAGTTGGGAGGCGTAGGACGCATGCACGAGCGCGTGCGCTTGGGTTAAGTCGGAAACCGATGCGGGAGTCCCGTTCGATAATTTCCAGTCGGACGAAACGAATGCCGCAAAGTGGGAGCGGCCTATCCGGCGTGAAATCTGGTCCGGGTTTCTGGGGCGATACGTCTGGATCGAAATGTCCCAGGCCGAGTCCTGCGATTCTAACGATGAGTTGCTGATTGAAACATCTATTGTGAGTTCGGGATTGAGTAGTTGAAACTCTGCAAGTCGCGGCACAATCCAGTATTGAGCCAGTGGTTCATTGCAGACGAGGTGGATTGCACGTCCGACGTCGTTTGCCACAGAGCCGACCTCTATTTGGGCAGCATGAATTGTGTCAGCCATTAGATCCGCGTGACGTAACAATGTTCGGCCGGCATCGGTGAGGTCTACGCCGGTATGGTTCCGTTGGAACAGTTCCGCCTGGAGCGCAGCTTCAAGATCGGTCACCCGTCGGCTGATGGTCGGCAATGAGCCGCCCAACACGATTGCAGCGGCGCTCATGCTGCCCGTTTTGGCCACAGCCCTGAACACACGCAGCCTGTCCCAATCGAACTGATCGAACGGCGCTTCACCGCCTATCGTGTGTGAAAGCCCCCGTTTCATTCTGTGCCGAAGTCGCCCGCCTGAAACTGTGTCATGGAAATTAACCATCTAATGGAGAAATTTCATGAATGCAACGCAGACTAGAAAAATGGTGGTTGCGGATGTGGATCCTTTGGCCTTCGAGAGACGAGCAGGCGACTTCGGGTTCAGATTGGCCACACGCAGCGAGCTCGACCAGGCCGTAGCGATGGCTGAAGAACTAATCGACGGGAAGCTGGCCTCCGTTGATTCTATCGCGGATATGAACAATTGGACGGGAATGACGGCTTGGGTCACTGGTGATCCTGTCGACGGAGTTTTTCTCACACTGCCCCTGACAGAGGCAGGAGAAAGCGCTGTGCGAGACGGTTCATACAATCCTGCGAAACCCCTGAAGGCGCACTTGGCCAACATGGGACGGTGTGTTTCGGCGTTTTACGTCGGTGTTTATGCGGGCAAGACGTACGAGGCACGAAAGAAGATCATGACCGTTTCCGCGGTCCTGCGCGTTGAAATGTTCGGGGCATTTCCCGCATATGCGCGCGGCGCGACGGCAGACGGTCGCCGGTCGATGGAAAGTCTGGGCTTTCAGAAATTTGAAGGCGGGCTTCCGGATTTATACGTGCAGCCGCCATTCCAAACGCTGATGGACCAGGCTTCGTGACTGGGGCGCGCAATCGGATCGGAGAGCAAGTATTGCTGCGCCCCGTGCCGCCGGAAGCCTACCTGTCTTACACGGCGGAGATGGTCAGAACGCTTGATGAATATCATCAGGTTAGCGCCATTCGGGCCGCAGTCTTCCTATCCGAGCAAGACTGCCCTTATGAAGAAGAATTTGACGGCAACGATCTATGCGCCACGCATTTCCTGTTAAAGGCGAAGGGGCGGCCGGTCGGAACTTTGCGGATCAGATGGTTTGCTGACTTCGCAAAGCTTGAGCGCATCGTATTGTTGCCCTGCCAACGCGGCCGACCAGGTCTGCGTGTACTGCTCGCGACGGCGTTTGAGCTGGTCGCCCGCAAGGGATACGAACGAATGATCGGCCAGATTCAAGCGCGCTTATGGCCAGTCTGGTCGCGGACGTTCAGGTGTCGTTTGATAGATGGCCGAGCTCCATTCTGGTTCTCCGATTATGAGTATCGGGAGATCGAGATATTCATCCCACGCCATCCTAAGGCACTTCAGATGCTTGAGGACCCGTACCTCATTATCCGACCCGAAGGTGCCTGGGATGAGCCCGGGGTTCTGGAGGCATCTGCCCAGAGGAGCAATTCAGGAGAACAGGCAGCTTAAGGAGACGCGATTTCACTGGAAATGGTGCCCGGGGGCGGTGTGGATTGGCCTAACTAATCCCGAGAAAACCTAATAGATTCAGGTGTTCGCGGAGATGTAGATAGCTCGGCACACCGCCATTTGCAAGGCTGGGTGTATCATTAGGGGGGCATTGGGTGTGTCAGAGTGTGTGGAACTGTACCTAGGGAGCGGCGGTGGTTTCAGTTGCACCGGTGAGATAGATATTGCTGAAGCTAAGAAAAACTTCTTCTGTATCGTACCTGTCCAACCAACGCCTGATCGGCATGATTAGTGTGACGTTCGTCACATCGTCAGCTCTATCGCCGTCAATCGCTGCCTCTACGTGAACTAGTATGGAGTGCTTCGAGGTAACGGGCGTAGAATCGCTGTAGTCGATCATTGTGCAAATGCCGCCGCATTCATCGATGCCGTTAACACTGGTCGTGGTCGTTTCACTAAAAGCTGTTCGCACTTTGACATCTCTCATGTCAGAAATAGCAAACCGCCTCGTGTTTCTTTTGTTGTTCGTGAGAATGAAAGAGATGCTGATCTTCTCGCCAACGCGAGTGGCAGACTTGAGTTCGGCAACGATTCCGTCAGCTGAAACAATGAAGCCGTTGTCGATGCGGCTTCTGCATTCCTCTGGAATGATGGCGAACGGGGATTCGACCGTCGCGCGTGCCCGCTCAAGCGAACTCAACGACTCGGACGCGCTCTCAATCTCTTGCACAAACGCGAGCATCATAGACCGCACAGCTGAGTCGCACTCAAGGGATTCACCGCTGAGAGTGGACCGTTCGACGGGTTTCTGGTCCGTATCCGTCAACACCACGGCAGTAGGGAAGAAATTTGGACGGTTAAGCGCATAGGCAACTGCGGACGAGCCCATAACGCAAAGCACAGCAATGACCGCTCCAAAAATAGCAACTCGTCGGTTCGTCCAATCTGGTAGTTTCCTCATACAGCTAGAATCCCCTCAGCACGTCTATAGATCACTCTTAAGGTTTCGACGGATTGAGGTATAGCCCGGGCCTCTACTTGAGGTGGCGGTTTCAAGAGCTTAAGGTGGTGTCGGGTCGTTACTAAGGTGCGCCGTGAAGATTCGCGTATTTTTGATTGCACTCGTTTGTGCTGGAGGTTGCTTGCACGCAGCTGTCGGCGAGGAAAGGTTGCGTGACGAGGTAAACTTGGCACCGCTAGCTTGGGCGCAAATTGAGTGTGCAGTGTATTCTAATTATGCTGAACAACCGAGCGTTCGAGAACCCTCCAATATTCTCGCGGACGCGGGCATCAATAACCTCATCGCATTCTTGGAGGCTTTCAAAGCGGGGCGTATCTCGCAAGAAGACATTGGGTCTAAGGTGCCGACGGGTATCGCCCTAAACCTGCAAGATTCTTGGGTTTCAGCTGATTTCCTAGCTGGCAGGCTATACCAGACAATCTTCACGGATGCCTCAGACAGTGTCTGGAAGTATGGGCCGGGAGACGGTGATCGCTTTGGGGAGTACCGGCCCCAAGAGTTGCGGCCTCTCGTTGCAGAGAATTTGTACTTCACAAACAATTGCCACCTACTGGTGCCTTGAATTGATGGAGAGGGCCAATGTTCAAAGTCTGCACAGTGTTCATCGCTACGTTGTTCTTAGTCCCCATTGCGTCCGCAGACCCATGTGAGGCGGACCTGCCTTCTAAGGCTGGCACCGTGTTCACCGGCAAGGTGAAGTACATTGTCGATGGGGACGGCATCTGCGTAGGAACTTCGTCCGACAAGAACACTTGGATTGAGGTGCGCCTTGTGGACTTCAGTGCGCCCGAGCTGAGCACCCCAGAGGGCAAGCTCGCTAAGAAGCAAATGAAGAAGCTGGCGATGGGTAAGCGTGCCCAGTGCGTTACCAAACGAGGCAGGACTGGCCGGACAACTTCATGGGACAGGGTCCACGCAAGCTGCATGATTGAGGGGGCTAGTCTTGCCAGTCTGCTGAGAGAGGCGGGCGTTCCTGAGGGTGGCAATTAGGGGGTGCATTGGGTGTTCAAGAAGAACAAAAGGGCAGCCGAACACTCTAATACGGAGCCACAAGGTAAATCAGGCTTTGACTTAACTTGTGTCCTGTTACCTCTTAACTTGAGAATTTATCAACTCTCTGTCAGAACTAAATTATTCAGAGTCTGCGGGGGCAAATGTTGAGCTATTTACTTCAAATAGCTTGTACAAATTGCGGTCCGAACGATGGTACGTCAGCAAGTCTACGCCGTTTACCAGAACTCCATGTAGAACGGCTCGCGCAACGTCCCGTTCACGCGTTTCTTCGCCAATCTTGTTTACTCCGATGATGATAGCGGCCCTTTGCGAAGCTGGTGAGGAGACGCTTCCAAGTTCGGCAACTTTCTCTCCAAGCCCGAGTCCCATCGGTTTCTGCCGCGCGAGCTCTACGTACCCAAGCTCTACGAGAGAAGTGCACAGCCGAATGCTGCGGTTGTCCGAGAGGAGCGTATTGTCAAAAATTGCTCGTGCGTCGTGCTCAGTAGACGCCAATCCCACACAATACACCCGAACGGCATTCTTTAAGTTGGTCTTCAAGTCAGATAGGCGCAGAGCCTTAGCGGCTGATATTCCCTGCGGGCTTTCGCCGTCGAAGAGCGTGTAACTGCCTCGCTTCCAAGAGCGTTGGTCAAACAGAACGTACGCTCTTAACAGCAAGTCCTCTCCGCTGGGATCAGTAGCTGCAATGTCCTGTGCAATGACCCCTGTGCGAAGCTGTCGCGGCGGCTTCTTCTGAATGGCAAGTTGCGGAGTTGCTGCGTTTGCTGGTCCCGTGTTGCCAGTCTCAGACACCCATAACGGCTCCCCATAGCCTAACGTTCTGAGTGCTCGTACCTTCGCTTCTTGAGCGCTGTCGTCGGAAAACTCTGAGTGTTCTGCGGCGGGTTGATCGACAGTCGAAGGCTCGACTGCGTTTGCCATGATCGCGCGGACGGTGGCGATGATCAGGATCGCCGCATAGACGACAAGAATGATCCAACCTAATCGAAGCATGGGTTTGTCCTGTAGTATTTCGAAGTAGGGCATTGATAGGCTTACAGCGAAGCCAACAGCCGTGGGCAGCACCACCATCGTTAACACCGTAACTGCGAGGCTCGAGCTATTTGCAGTTTCTCGGTGGGGCTCCGCTTCGGGTGGACTAGAGCTTAACAATCGTATCGTCCGTGATGGGGTTGATGTGCTGAGAAACTATCCTCTTCTCAATCCCTATAAGCAAGCCACGGTTAATGGACTGGTTGAGGCAAGTAAGTGGTGCCGTAGTCCGGAATCGATGTGCCAGATAGAACTCCAGGAAACTCAATGCTTTAATCTAGGCCCGACTTAGATCTGCTCTGCAAATGGCGATGAGGCGATACACCGACGGTACACTGTCGAGCACCGGAGCGGCGGAACGGGTGTTTGTCAGCTCGACTTTGGGAGACCCCCTACGGGGGAATCTCGGGGAGGCGTTGGGGGTCATAAGGGCGCTTAGATTTTTGCTGCCGTTTTCAGTCTAGGTTGTGTACGCTCAGGCGAGTGAGTGGCCTAAATTCTCAGTCGCAAGACTACGTTTCGAGTAAGCGGCTCTATGCCTCTGTATGGGGGGCAGTAGAGAGGGCTGCCGGGTGGGGCGCTCAGGATTAGTCGCTACCGCGTAACCTTCAGGATACTCTGACGGCAGGACAAACCCTGAAGTGTTGTACCAGTAGGCGGCTTTAGCCTGGCTATGGATGGGGGGTGTTTATACACCACCACCCCCCTCTCTAAGGCAGAGCTAAGCGTAACTGTCAGGGACTGACGGGAGGCACTAGGAGGAACTAAAGGTACACTAATAGTAGAACTTAATGTTACCCTTAGTGTATATCTTAATGGTATCTCACCCTTGGAGCCTCTCCGGTTAGTGAGGGTTTTGATAAGTCCTTGTTTTTATTAGACCCTTGAGGCTTGGTGTAAGACCATCTTTCTCTGTCCTTTTGCAGGCGCTAATCGCCGCCCTCCGTGTCCGCCTCAGCGTCGTCGTCATTCGCTGCATGCTGTGCGGTGTCACCCGTTGACGGTTGGCTGTGGCGGCTCTCGACGCGCTTCAGAATTTTGACCTCGACCAATTCCATTTCACCGGCCTCCTCAAACATGCGGCTGATAATGGTGGACTTTCGTTTCTTCATCATGTCGCTCCTTAAAATGCCCCCAGAAGACTCCAGGAGAGTCACTGAGAGGCGTTTTGGGTATCCCGGGTGTCGGACACCGGCGAGGAAAAACACCTCTCTACGGGACTCTGAGCGGATCTGTCGTGCTGGACTGTGGCTGGCTTTGTTAAGTTCTCACCGTTCGGGAGGGCCTCATCACGGCAGCGAGCAATCCACAGCTTCGCACGCGCACTCCTCGCTTAATGTTCTGATAACCATGGTACCTTCCAATCATTGGAAAGAATCGTGCGTGTAAAAAATCTGACGTTGGGAAATTTGCTATGTACACGGGTCAGGAATTGAAAGCAGTGCGAACGGAGACGCTCGGCATGACGCAGGAAGAGATGGCAAGGGAGCTTGGAGTTTCTCGACCGACGCTATCCTCATGAGAGAATGCTGGCGAAGAGTACGTGGGGAGAATGGTCTATCTCTCAGTACAGGCGCTATTGCGGTTGCCGGACACTCGCAGTTGGGGGCAGGACGGGCTGCAGACCTTCAGGAGCCTAGCGGGTTGAGCGGGCTGTTCGTTCTCCTTATAGTGCTGGGCGCAGTTACCTTTCTGTCTTGCACTGCCATCGCCGTGTCTTCATGGCGGAAGCCATCAAGGCAAGTCGAGTATAACTCCGGACGGCTTAGTTACCGGGGCCCTCTGCACGGATTGATCCCTGTCCTTGTTTTCCAGCGCTTGCCGGTCGTGCTTTTCGCCGCTTCGCCAATCAGCGTCTGGGCTGTGCTCGGCTTTCCCGGCGTTTAGAAGAGTCCGTCTCACACCCATTCCTCCTCTGTGTAGATATGCTTAGGGGCCTCTCCAAGCCGCTCAAATGCCGCCTGCATGGCTTCCTTGAGTTCTCCTAGGTCCACACTGCCTGCGCCATACACGGCATTTGTAGTGCTCTCTGTGTGGCCTAGCAGGGCAAGGCGCAGATAGGGATTGGCTCCGCTTACCAGCATCGCCTGGTTGACTGTGTGGCGGAAGCTGTAAGTGACCAAACGTTCGCTCTTTGGCACCCCTGCGGCCCGTATGGCTTTGTTGGCCCGGTTGGAGAGGGTCGTGGTGTTGTGGAAGCCTTTAGGGAAAAGCGGAGTGCTGGGCAGTGCCGCCTCGTCCACCAAAGCACGTACCTCTCCCACGATCTCGGGCATGATCGGAATGCGTCGCTCGCTTCCTTTGGTCTTGAGACCTCTCAACGCGTTGCTTTGAATGCGCAGGTACGGCGTCGGAACGTCCAGGATTACGTCAGCCTTCAGGAGACCGCCAATCTCCAAGGGCCGTGCACCGGTGTACTTCAGGATACGCAGGAAGGTGCGCATATGCGGGTTGATGTCGTTGCGCAGCAGATAGGTATCTATGAGCTTGAGGTGTCCCTTGGTGAACGGCAGGCGTTTCTGAGAGGCGACCTTCTCAGCCTCTTGTGCGGCCTTAGGGGGTGTCTGCCGGGCCCAAGGGTTCTTGCTGCGGAGGTTTTCGTCTTCGAAGTGGTCGGCTGCCCAGTACCAGATGGCACGCAGAGGACCTATCCTTCGACGGATGGTCCCCGCCTTGTTTTCCCGCCCTGAGTGGACGTGGGCGATGAACTCCCGCGCAAGCGCCCGGTTGATCGCGGACATAGGGAGCAGCCGTGCGTCGCCTCCTACCGCTTTACGGAGAGTTGGATGGGACAGGCACCACTCGCAAAAGCGCGTAACGGTGGATGACTCTGCCTTGTCCTCTTTGCCGCCCCAATGGTGCTTGTTGCGCTCGTCAATAACGCGGCCAAGGGTCAACTCTGTGGGCACCCGGGAGCCGCGCTTTACGGTCTCGATCTTGATGCGAGTTGCCGGGTCGAGCTCATGTAGTTCGGGCTCTCGTTGGTGGCGGCGATAGAAGGGACCAACCACTTCCCGATCCAACCAACGATCATACTCGTCCGGGCCTATTTCGCGCCCTCCGCTGCCCGTTGGTCCATAGAGGCCCGAAGTGTCCAGGCCGATAAACTTGTTCCGTAGGGCCCATTGTTCGGCCTGGGTTGCGAGATAGTGGGGGTCTTGGTTGAGGCGGTACGCTTGTTCGGCCTCTAGGAAGTGGGCACTCCACTGAGCGTCTAAGGCTTGCACCGTGGCGATAGCGCGGGCCTCCTGTCCAACGCGGAGCCCTAGGGACTGTACGATCTCTCGTTTGCCTCCGAAGTAGGGTCTGAGGCGTTGTGGTATCTTTCTGCGGTAGCGCAGGGCCTCTCCACGGACCTGCAAATGCTTGATGTTCATGCGCATGGAAATAACCCCGAGTCTGTCGTCATTGAACCCCCACGGCCAAAGCAGGATGACGCAGTGACCGCAGGGGATGGTTTGGCGATGGAGACGTGGCCTAGAGCCGTGCTAGCTCGTGGCTGTACACACGCAACTCAGCCGCGAAACGGTCAGCGCTCAAGACGAAGGCTTTCTCACTGCGGTTCCGACGACGAGCGAGTGTCGCTGCGGCGGTCGTAAGGATGTCATTGTGTGCCATTGGTGTATCTCTCAGTGTATCGCTGTTGATGCGTAACACCTTAGAAATACTGAGTTTTCAGGGGACTAAGCCGTCCAAATGGTGCCCGGGGGCGGAATCGAACCACCGACACGCGGATTTTCAATCCGCTGCTCTACCCCTGAGCTACCCGGGCAGGTCACTGGGGAAGCGCGGTATCTAACGAAGGCTTTTGGTCTTGTCCATGCTGTTTTCAGTCTTCTTCTGACATCTCTTGTCCGGGCGTGTCATCCGCCATGTCAGCGGGCGCCCCGGGAATAGCGTATCCATCCGAGAGCCATTTGTTCAGATCAATGTCGGCACAACGCTTCGAACAGAACGGTCGATAGTCTGCTGCTACCGGTTTGCGGCGACACTGCGCGCATTTTGGCTTGGAAACTTTAGGCGAGATCGGCTTGCTCATGGACTTTTGTAGACACTCGGTTTGCTTTTAGTGAAACCCTGAATGGTCAGTCTTTGACCGTATTTATCGGCCAGTAGGTCTTTCAAGGGGCGACCCACTTTTTCCAGCCAATCATAAGCGCGTTCAGGCAGCTCAAGGGTGTACCTGTCCAGGCGATTCTGTGTCGCCGCTTGTTCAAGTATTCTAAGGCCCTCAAGGCACAAGGTTTCGTCTGAGGCGTCGCCATTGTTGTTTTGAAGGCGGTCGCAAATAGGTGTTTCGCGCCAAGGGAGAGACATTTCCATCAAGCCGAGTTGGGACGGGGCCAGTATGGTACTTGAAGTTAAATCGGCTGCTCTCAGCTCTGACTTCATCGCGTCCTTTATCTTCTGACGCGAGCCAGCATTTAGGGGGGCCACACAGTCCAACACGACAAGTCCACCGAGTTTTCGAAGTTTCAACTGTCGCGCCAATTCGCGGCATGCCTCGAGATTGATCTGAAGTGCGCGGCTCGCGGCGCTTCCGGTTCCCTGGCGACCGGCTGTGTCGATATCGACTGAAGTCAGCGCGTGAGTGCGCTCTATGCGCAATCGTCCGCCTCTCGGCAATGTCAGTGCGCTCGAGAGTGCCTCATCGAAGGCCGCGGCGACGATGGGATCTCCCGGAGCTACGTCTTTAGTAGCTCCGTTCGACCAGACCAATTGACCCTTTGCTGGTGTTTTGTCGTTGAGCAGTTCGGCTCGCGGCAGCTTGTCTCCCCGTGCTTCGGAGGCAATTGTAACACGCACGGCCTGTCCTTCGGTGAGGCGGTGTGCATTCGGGAGACGCATGAAGGCCTCTGGGCCCGTATCGGTTTCGATGAAGGCGCCTCCCTGGTCCGGTCGGAGGGCACGTATTCTGCCGTTTGTTTGCAAGCCGAACGTCAATCTTTGACCTTGGTCTGACCAGCGCTCAAGGTTCAGCGCAACTGGCCGGTCCGCGTTATCCAGCAACACTTGTCGCGTTTCACCGACACAGGTTTCACGGAGAATCCGGATTGCGTCAGTTCCCCGTGATCATTGCGATAAGCGAATTGGTGACTGTGTCCGCGGCCGTCGCTTCACCGGCGACCGCAGGCTTCAGCCGAGAGGCCATGGTCTTGCCACGCTCAACTCCCCATTGGTCGAAAGGGTTCAAGCCCCATAGGTGACCCGCGAAATAGGTCCGATGTTCGTAAAGGGCGACAAGGGAACCAAATGCCTGGGGCTCGAACTGGCTATGTGCAAAGAAAGTCGAGGCGCGTCCGCCCGCATGGACTTTCTGTCGGGCGACTTCGTCGGTCAGATCAGGTTCTTCCTGTTTCACTTCTTCGAGCGTTCGGCCATTCGCGAGTACTTCCGCTTGGGCCAGCGCGTGAGCCGTCAGCGCTTTAACGCCTTCCGCATCGCGATTGCGATCGGGCGCGAGGATAAACTCGCATGGGACGTCCTGTGAGCCCTGATGGAGCCACTGATGATAGGAATGCTGGCCGACCGATCCTTCGCCGCCCCAGAGCGCTGGGGCCGTTGCGCCTGAGACAGCATCGCCGTGCGGTCCTACCGATTTGCCGTTCGATTCCATTTCGAGCTGCTGCAAATACGTCGGCAGCATGCGCAACCGGTTTGCATAGGCGAGTAATACGCGCATCTTCTCTTTGCGAATTGTCGCGTTCCAGTAATCGAGAAGCGCGAGCTGCATCGCCGCATTCTGGGCCATTGACGTCGTTCTGACGTGTTCGTCCATGTCTGCGGCACCCGTCAGGATATCTTCGAATACGTCTGCGCCGAGATAGATCATGCAGGCGAGGGAGGCGGCGGACCAGAGCGAGAAGCGGCCGCCGACGGACAGGGGCATGTCGAAAACATGTGCTTCACGTCCATCAAGCCAATTCTTCGCCCGGTCGGGATTTGCTGTCACCAAGGCAAGGTGTTGTTGCGATTTGTCGCCGATTGTCGCTTCCAGCCATTTGCGTGCGCGCGCGAGGTTGTAGAGTGTCTCCTCTGTGCCGAAGGATTTTGAGACGCCAATGACGAGGGTGCGCTCCGGGTTGAGCCCGGCGATCGCACGATCAAGATCGAACGGGTCGACATTCGCGCAAAATCTCAGATCTATCTCATCCGATGCGTGATCCTGGAAAGCGTCCGCAATCAGGCGTGGTCCGAAATCAGATCCGCCAATGCCGATATGAAGGACGGCGTTGAAGCGCTCGCCGGTGGAGCTGGTGACCGCTCCGGACGCAACATCCCTGGCGAACGCCAGAGCGGGAAGTACGCTTTGGCGGACAGATTCTGCCTCTCCCGACAAAGAGGATTGCGCACGGAGGGCCCAGTGGAGAGCGGGGCGGTTTTCCGACGGATTGACGATGTCGCCGGCGAACATTTTGTCGGCCGCGTCTTGCAAGCCTGATGAATCTCCAAATTGCTGAAGAGCGGCAGTCGATTCGGCGTCAAGAAACTGGCGAGATAAATCGATAGACCAGCCGCAGGCGTTCAACCTGCTTGAGGTTGCGCGAGCATCGGCGAGTTTCTTCAAAGGCGTCCGAGCAAGACGGTCCGCGTGCAGGGTCAGGTCATCGATCATGTCATTGTCCTTGCGTGAATTTTGTCGATTTCGGCTTATCCGTGCTTTGCAGGCGGGGCAAGACGGGAAACCTGACCGCAGTGAACTGGCAATTGCGAGCTTGAAACCCGCGCCGCAGATGGCTATGAGGCGCGTTTAACGGGCTATCCAGCCTGAACGCGTAACCCGTCCGGCGGGCCGGACACCTAAACAGAATTGAGGAGAGGCCCGATGGCCAAGGCAAAGTTTGAACGCAACAAGCCGCACGTCAACATCGGCACGATTGGCCACGTTGACCACGGCAAGACGACGCTGACAGCAGCGATCACGATGACGCTTGCAGAGC
>Ga0208030_1001216_pt1 | contig 15401 bp, 17 predicted proteins | sample MalvirDeepMed_M9_FD_184246 | JGI IMG/M metagenome (GOLD analysis project Ga0208030, IMG submission 184246) | Marine viral communities from the Global Malaspina Expedition - Malaspina viral metaG DeepMed_M9 (SPAdes) (version 2) | ecosystem: Environmental > Aquatic > Marine > Oceanic | place...
TTATCACTCGTTCTTTTATTTCTGGGATGTCTGACAATATTATTTTTTCTAGTTGTACTTGCTTTGATTCAACTGCTTGTAATCGTGTTGACATCATTCCGTAGGTTGCACCTGCGGTCACTAAGATCAATCCGACCCAGATAATATTTTTAAGACTATTATCCAATGCTATCCGCCATCATTTTTAATTTTTCAAAGGTAGACATGTTTTGATATTTGTTTGTTGAGCCGCCCTCGTTAAAACGCATTGTTGGATAACCAGTGAAATATGGATCAGCGTTGCTATTAAGAATATCAAGAGCTTCTTGTGATCCACCTTCTGATGGAAATGCTTTATTTCCAACCATATCTAGACCTGTGTTTACCTTTCCTTCTGTTCTAACTCCTCCCGCTGGAAAGTTAGGACCTGCTCCCATAAAAGCTTGATTAGTAAATATATCAAGATTAGGATCTGCAGTATTCATATCTATCTGTTCTCTTAATCCTTCTGTTGTTTGATCAGGAGCACCTGAAAGATTTATAGCACCCTGATCAGTCAAATCAAATTGTCCTGTAACAGGAGCTTCCTCTTCAATATTTACATCATCTCTTATAATCATTCCTTGTTTTTGTTTTGATCTTTCAAATTGTTCATCTATGTTAAATCTCAGCTCAGCATCATCAACAGTAAAATCAGTTCCTTCTACTTGATTAATAAAATCTATTTTATTTTGTTTATCAGCAGCTACAGGATCAAAAACATTTCCTGGTGTTAATGCTGCATCTATTGCCGCTTTTTCTGTGTCAAAAATATTTTCATCATCAAGAAAACCCATGTCTTGTGGGGACACAAAAGAAGTATTAACAGCTTCTTGTAAATTCATATCTGCTGGACTAACTAAAGGTTCTTTTTCACCTTTAATAATTTCTGTGTTTGCTACTTGTTCAGTATTCATTTGCGGTTTAAAAAAATCAACAAAGTTTTTAAAGCCCCCGTCTGGTCTGTTTACTGGTGTATTTAATATTTCTTGTTTTCTTCTGTTAGCTTTTATACCTTGATCTGCAGCAAATAGAGGTCCTATTCCTGGTATAAATCTAGGCATTACATTCATCATAAAATTAGCAAAAGGTGCTCTTCTTGCATATGCTGCCTTCAGTTCAGGAGAAGAGTTAACAAGTCTATTCATTTGTCTAGAATACTCAGGTCGCTCATCACTATAAAATCCTAATATTGATTGTCCTGCAGCATTTAATGAACCATCAGCTCTATAATATTTGCTTTTTTTACCAAGTTCTTCTGGACCAAGTTCTCCTTTTGAATTAACAAAATCCTTTGCAAATTTTTCAGGCATATCTGTTACAATAGATGCAACGCCTGCGCTTTTATTTTTTAAATCTTGATTGTCTCGTATAAAACGATCTAATTGTTCATCAGCTTTTTCTTGTTCAGGAGCTCTATATGTAGTTGTGCCTTTACCTTTTTTATCAAAGGTCGTTCTCTGACGTGGTGGTCTTATAGCCATTATACTCTCCTACTTCCCATAGCGATTGCTTGATCAAGATTGCCGCCAGCTAATGCTACGCGTTGATCATCTGTTAATTGTTTTGTTGCTTGTTCCATACCTAATCCTACTCCAGTGTTTTGTACCACTTGATCGAAGTCTACGTCAAGGAAAGGATCGTAGGCCGCGGTCACATTTTCGCCTACCGTTTCTGCCTGTACAGTTTCAATGTCTCTTGCTACTCCTTGTGCATCCATACTAAATTCATTTTTACTATCTACTTTGGATAATTCTACACCTGCAGCTCTACCATCATTACCTATTGCAATATTCATATTTTCTGAACCAGGGTAAGATACATTGTTATCTGCCATAAAGATCATATACTTCATAACATCGTACGGATTACCTGTGTCAAGGTTTTGTAGTTCTACTGGTATATCTTCTTTAGGTTCGTTCATGCCTGCAACTAACTCAGGTGATAGTGCAATAGTATTAATTAAAGCTTGACGTCTTGCTAAGTCAGACAATTCAGGATTCATAACTTTTGTTAGCCCATCCATAAATTTAGGATCAGCCATTTTACTCATACCGTATCTCGCTGCTAGTACGAGACCAACATTACCAAAAGGATTGTTAGCAACGAAACCAGCAAAGGCTAAGTTTGTAATAGCATTAACACCACCTAAGAAACCACGACGTTTAACAAAGGCAGATACATCACCAAAACTTGTTTGTTGTATTTGTTCACCTAGAGCTAATACGTTTTGTATTTTATCATACTGTTCTTTACCAAAAATTAATTCAAATGATTCTTTTGTATTAGGGTTATCTAAACCAAAAGATTTTTTTAAAGCAGCTATATCAATAATTGGAATATTAAAATTTTTTGTTAATACTTTACTTACAGGTTCTTTACCTGTTATGAAACCCATACCTCTTGCACCAAGCCCAGCTTCACCTGTAACATTTAAATTACCACTTACATATTTTGTAGTAGCTCGTATTTGATCATCAATATAAGATCTTGCTACAGCTTTAACAGGGTCTACCACTCTACCATCATCTAATTTTATTGGAGGCATAGCTGTCTGCATTTCTTTTATGGCAGACGGCGAGTACAAAGTTTCATCATTAAATAATATTTTTAATACTTGCTCTCCTGTAAGTTGCGTTGGATCAACATCATCTGTCATTTTAGCAATATTTTTATCAGCTAAACCAAGTATCTGTGCTGTTCTACCTTTAGTGTAGTTTACATTATTAAAGAAAAAGTCATTAGCGATACCCATAGCACCACTAAATTGATTTACTAAAGCTTGCTTGCCAGGATCATCAAATTTTTTAAAGTTTTCAAAATCATTTAATGTTTTAATCATAGCATCTGTAAAATTATCAACTCCTCCTAATTCTGTGCCAAGTTTAGGGTCTCCCGCTGCTTGTCTTTTCATAGCATTGAATTGTTTCTGCAGCATTTTAAATTGTCTACCTGTAATATGATCGTCAGCTAAGTATTGAAAGTCTATAAGGGCATCAACAAACTCATCTGATTTTCCCGTAAATCCTTGTAATAACTCATCAACACTTTGTGGTCTACTGTAGTCAGGTTGATTTAATCGTAGATTTGTTTTTTGTTTATCACGTTTACCACCATAATACATGAGCTCTAAATTCTCAGCTACCTCTTTTATTCTAGCTGTAGGAATAAAAGCATCATTTACTTTGTCAGAAATTTTAAAGGCTCTGTTATACAAAGCTGTCTTCGTAGATGTAAATTTATTAATCATTGTTTTAAAACTTTTACTAGAAACTACATTGGCATCTTTAAATAAACCAATTGGTGATAAATCATTCAATACATTATTAACTTGTCTTGCTAATGCTACTTGTTGTGCGTTTTGTGCTTGTCTTGCTTTTGTAGCAACAAAAGGAAATAAACCAATTACAGAACCTGCACCTTTTACAAAACCAGAGGAAGACGTAGAAAATACGTTCATTGGAATATCATATCGTTTAGCAATTTCTAACATGTTAGCATTAATAGGAACCATTTTACCAGCTTCGTCCATTACCTCACCAACTTGAAGTGTCATGTTTTTATCTACACCAATTGATTTACCAAGTAATCTTTTAACAAGAGGAAAGATGTGCTGTAACCCCATCGCACCACCTGACCATAATAACTCTTCTCTTGCATCCATTAAGTTACGTATCTGTTCATTGTTTTTATACGCAGCTTCAGGATCAGGAAGTTGCATTATAATACGTGTCATGTCATTAATTTTATCATATATTAAATTACCACCATATTTTACGGCAGTGTTTGTCCCTACAATTGTAGCAAAACCTAAAGCAGGATTCTTACGTAGTGCATTAAAAAATAAATTTTTTGCAGTAGTATTTCCATACACAGGATTTAATCTTCCTGAGTCGTTTAATAATCCAGCCGCTAAAGCCATATCTGTTCCAATAACTCCGACATCTGTTAGTAATCTTTTTGGATCAGTTTGACTTAAATCTCTTCCAAACATATCTTCACCAGGGCCAGCTATAACAGCAGCTCCTGTATTAACTATACCTTCAGCCATTTTACTAAAGTCAGGAGATGCACCACCTGGCAACATTTTAGTTATTTCTGCCGCTGTAGTACCAATGTTTACAGCAGGACCAGCAGGTGTGTCATATGCTTTCGTTGCTTGTTCTTTTATTAAAGTTCCAATTGGATCGTTAATTAAATTTTGTCGTCTTTCACCTAAAGCCGCTGCTTCATTAATTAATCCTGATTGATTTTTTTGTAACTCTGTTGCAATAATTTGATTAAGTGTGTCTACCTCTAATTGATCTCTTGGAAAACCTTGTTCTGGTGTTTGATTATTAACTAAATCTCTAACTTGTATTTTAATTTTTTTATTTATTCCATGTTGATTCATGTCATATTCGTAAATTACGCTAGCCATTAGTTAGTTACTCCTATTGAATAATCAAATGAAGCACCAGGTACAATTCCTGATGTTTGTGCACCAGGTTTTACATAGCCTTTAGCTTTAGTGTCTGTACTATATTCATAAGTTCTATCTCTATTGTATGAGCCATAACCTAGTTCTATAAGTTTATCAAAATAGTTATCCGTGCCCGTGCCATACATAATTTGTATGTTTGCTAAAGCGTCTTCTCTACTTCTCTCTAATTGGGTTCTAAGCACACCAATTTTTGAAATAACGTCTGCAGATGAATCACCATAAATGTTTAAATCTTTTGCTGCACGTTCAATATCATCTAAGTTTAATCGACCTGATGATTTACGTGCTCTTGCTATTGCATAAATAATTGAGTTAGCTCTAACTTGGTTGGCTGGTAAATCAGAATCAAACAATCGTAATTTTTTAAATATTGCTCGCTTTTCTTCATCTGCAGATCTACCACCTGTTCCTTCAAAACGTTCTTCTCCAAATGCATTGACACCACTCGTCGCTGATTCAACGCGCATTTGTGCTAAACCTGTCGCTGCTAATTGATCAAAAACATTATTTGCTGATTGTAAAGCTGCTACTTCTTCAGGTGGTATTTCACCACTTGCTATCTTAGCTTGAGTTTCTGGATCTTGTAAATATAAATTTATAGTAGTAGAAAGGTTTTGAAACTTTGTCATTTTTTCACCTTTATATTGTCCAGTTTCATAAACTAAAGCTTCTTGATTATTAAACTGCACCAAATCATCGTCACTAAAAAATTCATTAAATTGCTCATTATATAAATCACTAAATATTTGTGCATATGTTTGAAAACGTCCTTTAATACCTGCAATAAAACCAGCTCTTCCTGGTCTTTCAATAAAAGATGTTTCTAATTCATCAAGTGTTAATAACGCTCTGTCTGTTGTTTGTAGACCTGTTAACAAATCTCTAAAGGTTGTCATACCTTTTGCTGATTTAAAGTCATTTGGTGAACCTGTAATTGACAAAGGCACTTCTACAATACCTTCAGGGTTTTCTATAAGTTCCATGATAGGATAACCATCTGAACCCATTTTATTTGTTGGTCTATAATATTGAGGAGGCGTGAGCCCTGTTCCGTCCTCCGTGATGTTTTGTACAACAAACGCGTCAAACGGAGTTCCTACGTCTCCATTCTCATCCGTGTAAGCAATCTGTACTTGTTTTGGTTTTATACCGTCTAATTGGTAATCCATAAATTTACCTTGTGCTGCTTTCATTACCTCGTTGTAAAGTTGCATTTGTTGTTTGTTTTGACTTAAAACAGCATCATAATTCATGTTTGCAATGTTCATCAATATACCTCTGTTTGATTCATCAATTGCTTTTTTTTCTAATATGTCTTGTGCATCTCGTTGTAGCTTTGCAGTTATCTTTGCTGCATTATTTTGTTTAGCTTCATTAGCTTGAGCCATTTTTATTTTAGATAAATCGCCTGCAAGTTGTGCACCTGAGTCTGCTAGTACTGCACCTATTCTACCACCTTCCGTTGGTCTCATTAAACCAAAACCAAATTGTGCTAAAGCTAATTTTTTTTGACCACTAAAATCAGTAGGCGCATACATTTTATCTAATTGTTCATCTGTAAGTGAAGGCGTACTGTATTGAGGATCATTAGGGTCACGCAAAAAAGGCAACAAATAACTTGCTGCATCTAACGGCAATATGTTTGGTTCTTCAGGAAAAAACTGACTAGAAATAGTTTTAGGATATTGTCCTACAGGCGTAACTTCATCAACAGTTTCATCGAATACGTCATCTACTCCGATTTGTTGGTCTGGTCTAGTTACCATTTATCCTCCTAAATTGTTCCAAGGCCGAAGGCGCCGCCTCCACCTTGATTATTTAATATACCATATGTTCCAAGTCCTGCACCAATAGCACCTAATAATGGGTTAGTGTATGGTGGTGTTTTGTATTGAGCAGTTGCTTGATATGCAGGTAAACCTTGCATAATATCAGAGAAGTATCCTAATCGTTTAAGTGGCTCTTGTTGAGCTTCCGTAGCTAATCTAAATTGTTCATTCATTCGCTGTTGTTCTTGAGCTTGTTGTGCTCCACCTAAAGTAAATAATGATCCTAGACCTTGCTGTTGCATGCCAAATTGTTGTGCTCCGAGGCCCGCGACCTGTGCTCCAAGTTGCGATGTTTGCTGACCCAGATTAGCTTGTGTTTGACCAAGTTGACCAAATATAGGAGCTGCTGACAACTGTCTACCTCTTGCTGACTCAGAAGTTCCAATAGCTTTTGATTGTGCTTGTTCAAAGTTTTGTGCGAGATCTTGAAATATTCTTCGTGATTTAATGTCTTGTAAATTTTTATCTAGCTCTGCTTCTTGTACTGCTTGTCTTGAACCACCAAAGGCGCCTATGTTTTGCGCTTGATCTTGAAGTTGATTTCGTTGCATCGCAGCTTGCTGATCCATTTGCTTTAATGCTTCTTTAGTTACATCACTTTGATACTGATTAAAAAATTGTTTGTAGTTACTTGTAGATGGATCAAATTGTTGTTGAGCTGCTTGTAATGATGGAATGCCCATTGCTGATGTTGTTTGACCAGCACCAATTCCTTGCATGCCAACACCAACTGCATCTTGAGCTGTTTTAAAAAATGGATCAAAAGCTGCACCTGCACCAGTAGGTTTGCCTGTTGTAGGATCTATACCATATAATCCTGCTGTGCCCTGAATAGCACCCGACTGTAAGGGTTGAAATCCTGCAATACCCTGTTGTGGAATACCGCCAGCATAGGGAGCCTTTGTAGCGTCAAAAGCGCCTTGTAAAAGATTACGTTGAAACTCTTCAATATATGCAGGTGGTTGCGCGAAACCATAATTAACAGCCATTATACTATACCTCTGCCTTTCGAAGATTCTGGATCTAATTTGTTCATCATATTATACATTGCTTTTGGTCCGCCTGCATTATCCACAGCTTTTGCTGTAAATACAAACTCGCCATCACTTAACATCGCTGGAATCTTGTCATCTTTTGGTCCGCCAGGTCCACTTATCATTCCCATTTTTGGAGGAAAGAAAGCTGTAATGCCTGGATTGTCTTCTATTTTATTCATCATTTGATTGCTTGACATGTCAGCACTTAAACCTGGAACTCCTGTTGATTCACCACCTTTTGCTAAAGCTGGTATCATTCCTGATATTTTATTATTAGGGTTAAAAGGCATTCCGCCCATTCCTCCTGTGCCACCCATTTTTAAAGCATCACCACCCATATTTAATTGAGCAATACCACCTTTTGCACTTTCAATTATTCTACCTTCTGAGTCATATTGAAAGGGTTTATATATTTCAAAACGATCGTCAACAAAGGGGCTACCACCTGTTGGGCTACCATATTTGTTTGTTACAAAATCGTATCTTTCTTTATTTTCTGCTTGTTCTTTAAGAATATCTTTTCGTTCTTGATCATATTGTTTCTTGGCTAAAAAAGCGTTAACAAAAGGTAATAAGTCTTTTATACCACCTAATCCTCCTAATATATTTTGAGCTGTTCCAAGAATACCATCACCTTGTACAACAGTATTTGCTGTTGGGCTTGTTATAACTTTATCAAAACCACCTAATAAGTTTCTTCCTACATTTCCAACTTTACCTAAATTTCCAAATAAAGTCTCTAATCCAAAAGGTTTTCCTCCTGGCATTATTCCTGACGCTCCTAATGTTAGAGCCAATAATGCTAATTCAGGATTAGCAATTCCTGAGTGATCTTTGGCAAAACTACCTACGTCTCTTATACCTTTACGTACTCTTCTAAAAATCTTCTTTAACATGTACTCCTTAGCAATTCATGATATTGTTATAAAGGCAAGGAGGCTGGCCTTGAAAGATAAGCCTAATTAATACTATATTTATAGGCAAAATATTGCTATATGACAATAGATATTTGCAAGTAGAAAGGAAACCATGTCAACTAAAGTAGATTTTCATGCCATCAGACCTTTTGGTCCGACCATATTACAAGGTAAATTACCTGATAACTTAATTAAAATTCTTGATGATAAAGCAACAGAGTTGTTAAATAATAAAAAACTAGCAGAGAAATATGATCATTCTATGCACTTAGCTGGTAATGTTCAACAAGAAGTTCGTTATCCAGATGAAGAGCTTTTAAGCAAACCTTTTAGTCAAGTAGTCGATGCTCTTGGTAAAATAGTTTATCAATATATTTCTATACCTCCTGCTAGTGATACTATCTCACCTACCTTTGTTGGTCAGTTGGTAGTAGAATCTATGTGGGTCGTGAGCCAGTGGGCGGGAGACTTTAATCCTTTTCATGTACATCAAGGTGAATTGTCAGGTGTTATCTATTTACGAGTGCCTCCTAGTCTTAAAGACGAATACGCAAAAGAAGATCACTATCCATGTGTCGGTGATATTGTTTGGCATTCTGGTCAAGCTGCTACGTTTAGTGGACATAAACATCAAGCAACCCCTGAAGTAGGTGCTATATATTTATTTCCTTCTTGGTTATCTCATGGTGTCTATCCATTTAGAACACCTAACGAAGAAAGAAGATCTGTTTCTTTTAATTTAAATTTAAAAAGAAAAGAACCTATTAACGAATGAACATAGACAAAGTACCAATGGTCCGTGTGACGTGGTTAGATGCCCGTGATACAGAAACAGGTTGGCTTGATATAAAAGATGTTATTAATGCTCCGTTGGCCGTGTGCCAAGAGGTAGGATGGATGGTACATAATGGTCCAGAAAAAATAATTATTATGCGTTCATATAGCAAAGATAAAGATGATATTACAGGTGGTGGCGCAATAGCCATACCAAAGGGATGGTTAAAAAAAATAGAATATTTAATAGTAAGTTATGCAGCACAATAAAAAAACAAAGTTTGTCATGTATGTAGATGATTTTTTAGATGAAGCTACGTTAAAGTCACTTCAAGATACAGTCACAAACCTTGAGTATCAAGAAGTAAAAAACCCTAATGGTCAATTGTATGGCATGCGTCATACTTTTGATAAAGGTATTAATAATGACCCATTAATAAAATTAATTAAACAATATTTCTTTCCGCATAGAAACCTTGAACCAATATCTGTAAGTGCACATTTACGAGAGAATAATAAAGAACCTTTATTTCACACTGATGATGATAAAGGTAATGTTGCTAACTTTCTTTTATTTGTAAAAGGAGAACCCTTGCTTAATAATGGTACAGGTTTTTTACATAATGAAAAGTTATCCTCACATATAGGTTTTGTAGAAAATAGAGGATTGTTTTTTAATGGTTCAAAAATATCACATTCAGATTTACAATCTTTTGGAGATAGCTCTAAAAGATACACACTTAATATTTTTTATAAAGAAAATGACTAAACTTTTTATTGGCACTCCTTGTTATGGTGGAATGATAACAGCAGATTATTTTAAAAGCTGCATGCAACTTACCGCAGTCGCAGCTTCAAATAAAATTGAATTACAGTTTGGAACAATTGGTAATGAGTCTTTAATTACAAGAGCTAGAAATACATTAGTGCAATTGTTTATGGATGATGAGCAGTATACTCATCTTTTGTTTATAGATGCCGATATATCTTTTGATCCGAACACCGTGATTAGAATGATAGATTTGGATGAAGATGTAGTGACTGGTGTTTATCCTCGTAAAACTATTGATTGGACTAAAGTAAAAAGAAAAGCAAAAGAAAAACCAGATATATCGGAAGACGAACTTCATGCAGCGTCGTTGCAGTATAATTTAAATGTTAAAGATTCAAAAAAAATAATTGTAAAAAAAGGTTTTATTGAAGTATTAGATGGTGCTACAGGTTTTATGTTAATAAAAAGAAACGTATTTAAAAAAATGGCTTTAGCTTATCCTGATTTAAAGTTTACACCAGATCAACATATTGGTGCTCCACACGATAAAACTTTTAATTATCATGACACCTCTTATTGGAATTACGCTTTTTTTGATACAATGATAGATCCTGATACAAACAGATATTTGTCAGAAGATTACGCTTTTTGTCGTTTATGGCAGAAAATAGGAGGTAAAGTTTATGCTGATATAGTTAGTGGTATTACTCATTACGGTAATTATTCATTCAAGGGCAACGTAGGCACTCAATTCTTGCCACAAAACAATAAATAATTTAGTATACTCCGACATGAAATTAGTCGATTTAAAGTTCCAACCAGGTATAGATAAACAAGACACTGCTTATTCAGCAGGAGATCAACGTAAATATGTTGATTCCGACTTTGTTAGATTTCACTACGGTAAGCCTGAAAGATGGAAAGGTTGGTCATATTTACCAAATCCTAATAAAACTATTGTGGGCGTGGTCCGTGATACGCACAGCTGGGTTGGTTTAGACGGGATAAGATATTTAGCTTTAGGAACTGATAGAAAATTATATATCTACACTGAGGGAGCCTTGTATGACATTACACCCCTACGTGACACGGAAGCTCTAACAAATCCTTTTACAACAAATGGCACAACTACAGTGTCAGTGGCTGATGCTGCACATGGAGCTGCAGTTGGTGATTTTGTTACCTTTGATTCTTTCTCAACAATAGATGGTTTAGATATGAATCAAGAGTTTGAAGTCACATCAGTGACAAGTGCAAGTGTTTACACCGTTACACATACTAGCACTGCTTCTGGTTCTACATCAGGTGGTGGAGGATCAGGTAACGCTAAATATCAAATAACCACAGGCCCTTCTACATCTACATATGGATATGGTTGGGGAACCTTAACTTGGAACACTAGCACTTGGAACACACCAAGATCATCTTCAAGTGTTGTTTTATCAGCTCGTCAATGGTCTTTAGATAATTTTGGTGAAGATTTAATTGCAACGGTTTTAAATGGTGGAACATTTATTTGGGATACTTCAGGTGGAACTGGAGTTAGAGCAACTGCTCTATCTAACGCTCCTACTGCGTCTAGATTTAGTATAGTCTCAACTGATACAAGGCATTTACTTATATTTGGAACAGAGACAACAATAGGCGATGCTTCTACACAGGATGATTTATTATTTAGATTTTCTGATAGAGAAGATGCAACTGATTATACACCTGTATCTACTAACGAAGCAGGCTCATTACGTATATCGGATGGATCTAGAATTATGGGAGCTGTTAAATCGTCTGGTCAAATACTCGTATGGACCGACACTTCTATGCATGGTATTCAATTTGTTGGTACACCTTTTACTTTTGGTCTTAGACAACTTGGTGCGAACTGCGGTTTGATAGCACAACATGCAGCCATAGAAGTTAATGGTAGAGCATATTGGATGTCTGATGATTCTTTTTACATGTATGATGGTGTTGTTAAAAAAATGCCATGTTCCGTACAAGATTATGTATTTGATGATATGAGCTATACAAATAGAAATGATATTGCTTGTGGTCTTAATGCAGCTTTTAATGAAATTATTTGGTATTATCCTTCAGCAAACGCTACACAAATAGATAGAGCTGTTGCTTACAATTATTTAGAAAATACTTGGTACACATTAAGTTTAGGTAGAACAACTTGGCTTGGTGCTTATGTATATGAACAGCCAATTGCTACAGAATATAACGCTAGTTTATCTGCTAACAACTCTACAATACTTGGTTTAACGGCAGGTGCTTCGTATGTCTACGAACATGAGTCAGGTAATAATCAAGCAGATGGTACAGCAATAACAGCCTTCTTAACATCAGGGTCTGTTGAAATAGCAGATGGTGATGAACTTATGTCTGTAAGTAAACTTGTTCCAGACTTTGATAATCTAGCTAATACTATGACAGCTACTTTAACATTGGAACAATATCCTCAGTCGGCAGACACTGTCACAACCACTGGATCTATTTCTAGCACCACAGAAAAAATTAATGTAAGAGGTAGAGGTAGAGCGGTTAAAATTAAATATGAAACTAACACAGTTAATGACACAGCTTGGAGACTTGGATCTACTAAATTACAACTTAGACCAGACGGAAGAAGATAATGGCTAAAATAACAATTACACGATTACCAAACGCAACACCAGAATATAGCCCTAATCAATTTGATCAAATGATTCTTTTACTAGATCAAATTATTCTTTTACTTAACACAAACTACCAACAAGATTTAAAAGAAGAATCACAATCGGAGGCTTTTTTCCTTGGCTAATGTATTTAAAAGCGCAATGGTGGATGTCACCACAACAGATTTAACAACCGTTATAACGGTTCCTACGGCTAATGCTGGTGCGACGCCACCAGTTCCGCCTACTACGGATGTAGTAAAATCTCTTTTAATTTGTAACGACTCTGGTTCAACAACTTTAGTTGATGTTGAAGTTGTTCGAGGCGCTGCAACTTTTGAATTATTCAAAGCAAAGAGTGTTGCTACAAATACAACAACAGAATTATTGACTCAACCTCTAGTTCTGCAAGAAAGTGATGTTCTTAAAGTTCAAGCCAATGCTGCCAATCAGGTGCACATTATAGCAAGTTTTATGGAGGTCACGAAAGGACAACTCTGATTAACTTACACTCTCTATTTATTACTCCCGTATTTTCACTACAACTTAAAAATCATGAACATCTTATTGATAGTATATATCAATTAAGAAAAAAAGATGAGATAGGCATGCCACGGTCTAATATTGGTGGTTGGCATAGTCATGATGAAATATATAATATTAAAAAATTTAAACCTTTAGTTGATGATATTCTTAAATATTCCAAAGATTGTTTTAATCACATGGATGTACAAGGTAATTACAATCCTGAAATAACTGGTATGTGGGGTATGATTAATCCACCAAGATCACGAAACAATGTGCATACACATCCTTATAACTATTTATCTGGTGTATTTTATCTTAAAGCTCCTAAAAAATGTGGAAATATTGTGTTTCTAGAGCCTAAACCACAGTCAGAGGTACTATCACCCCCTAAAACAGATAAAGCTTCTATACACCTCGCTCACAGCGTGCAATGGGAACCTGTTGAAAATTCCTTGATTTTTTTTCCTTCATGGTTACAACATGAAGTACAAACAAATAATTCTGATGAAGATAGAGTTATCATCAGTTTTAACATAAATTGGAGAAAAGACGATGCCGATAGTTGAACCTGCTGAATTACTAGGACACATTACAACTGAAGATGGAAGAAGAATTCCTCACTACAAAGTAAAAACTGAAACTACAATTACTCATGCTGACACTGGTGCTGAGTATAATTCAGAAGCAGAAGCTCAAGCTGATGTTGACAATCCAGGGACATCGACAACTGCTGAAAAAATAAGAAGAGATGTAAAAGTATTTGCTCCTTCTTTAGCAGATATGTTAGGTGAAACTCCTGAGTAATTAAGCGCTACAGGCCTCACACTCTACATCAGAATCTAAACCCGTTACTATAACCTGTGTATCAGAGTTATGTGGTTGACCTTGAATAGTATGTATATGTGGACCTTTTTTGTGTTCTAATAATTCTTTTTGTAATTTTTCGTTGTCTCTTTCCACTGCTAATAAACGTTCGTGGTATCTACTCACCTTATCAGCAAGGGTAGCTATAGCCTTCAATACTTCTTGATTTTCCATAATATCTCCTTGATTTATAATTTTTGGGTGAGATCTAATTTAAACATGTGTACAGAATATATCAAGCAATCTTTTTATAATTGTTTTCTTGACAGTTTTTTCGTGTTATGAAAGAGGCAGAAAAAAGAATGAAAAATTATCTAAAAACTCTTTTATATCAACCATCTAATTATAAAAATATCGGCGTTCATTATGGCGAAAACAAAGCTATTTGTATTGAACGTAAATCTTCAGCATTTATTTCGGAAGGACAAATAGATATTTTTTGTGAACAGCCAGATAAAAAAACTCTTCATTATAACATAGATGTTAAAGAGCCTGTTGAATTAAAAAACGAAACTTCAAAAAAAATATTTGTTAAATTGGATGAATCTATATTAATGCCAAATAGACCTGGTGATTATACCCTCCATATTAAAAATGGAATTTTAGATCAATGACTTTAGATGATCATTATTATTATTTTACAGCGCAAATTTCTGAAAAAGTATGTAATGATATTATAAAGCTAGGTGTAAATAATGATTTAATGAAAGGAACAGTTTATCTTGATAAGGATAAAACTGATCAACCACAAAAAACAGAATTAGAAGAAAAAATGAGAACATCTAAAGTTTGTTTTCTTTCTGATGAGTGGATTTATGATATAATTCATCCATTAATTGCTGAAGCAAATAAAAGAACAACATGGAATTTTGAATATACTCATACAGAACCTATGCAGTTTACTCAATACGGTTTAAATGAATTTTATGATTGGCATCAAGATAGTACACCTTTTCCCTTTAAAGATGTTCACCCAAATTTTGAAGGTAAAATTAGAAAGCTTAGCTCTATTATTAACTTATCAAAACCAAGTGATTATGAAGGAGGAGATTTAGAATTTGATTTTAGAAATTTAACTAAAGAAAGTTCAAATATTAAAGTATGTGATCAAATAAAAGAACAGGGATCTATTGTTGTTTTTCCATCCTTTATTCACCACCGTGTCACACCCATTACTAAAGGAACAAGACATAGTTTAGTAAGCTGGACAGTAGGCTATCCATGGAAATAATTAATGCCTGATTTTATTTATTCTAATTTCGTAAAAGATAAAACTTTGCCAGAAAGAATAAAAGATTATTTTTATAAAAATCCTGACTACCATAGAAAAGGAGCAGGTTATCAAATAGAAAAAGGACTTAACGAAGATAAAAATATTAAAGACAGTACAGATATATGTTTTACTTTAGATAAGTCAGTAAACATTGATGTTGTATCTGATTTATTAAAAGAATTACAAGTTGTTTTAGAAGAATATATGCAAAAATATCCATGGTGTAATAAGGGAGATCCCTTTACAATT
>Ga0208030_1001230_pt1 | contig 15316 bp, 26 predicted proteins | sample MalvirDeepMed_M9_FD_184246 | JGI IMG/M metagenome (GOLD analysis project Ga0208030, IMG submission 184246) | Marine viral communities from the Global Malaspina Expedition - Malaspina viral metaG DeepMed_M9 (SPAdes) (version 2) | ecosystem: Environmental > Aquatic > Marine > Oceanic | place...
TATTAGTTATAGTTCTATCTTCTACATCTTATGTGCTTGAGCCTATTCGCGTTCCAACAAGCTCGACTTGTGAAGAAATTTATAATAAAAATGTCTATTATGTTGAAAATAAAAACTATTCCATGGGATCCATGCAATCTCAAATTAGTGGATTTTATAAAGGTCAATCAGTAGGAGGATATATTTGTGCAGTTGAGCCAAAACTTTTCGTTGAGGGAGTTAACTAAATCGCAGACCGCGGAGCGTAAAGGTATTTCTAACGAACCTTCAGAAGAACACGTAGAAAATTTAAAATTACTTTGTACAAAAATACTTCAACCGATTCGGGATCACTTCGGTGTTGTAAGCATATCCTCGGGATATCGCAGCCCGGCGCTGTGTGAAGCGATCGGCAGCAAAATTACCAGTCAACATGCATCGGGACAGGCAGCGGACTTCGAATGCTATAGTGTAGATAATAATAAACTTTTTGAATGGGCTACAAACAATTTAACCTTTGATCAGGCCATTCTAGAATTTTATACAGGAGCTTCCGACAGCGGCTGGATCCACATGTCGTACAACGAAGACAATAATCGCGGACAACAGCTTCGAGCTTACCGGGATGAAAATAACCGTGTAGTTTATCAACCGATTGATAAACTTGTTCAACTTGACATTTAAAAGATAATCATTATATTAATGTTGGGTGCCTTAGGGGCCCATTTTATTAACTGTCTAACATGGAGGTTAAAATGACATTCAATAAATTACCATCAATCTTTAATCAACTTAGACCTATTTCGGTAGGCTTTGACAACATCTTTGACCATTTCGAAAAAATGTTTGATGATGATGTCTTTAGAATGCCGCAGGTTAATTATCCGCCTTACAATATTGTTAAGACTGGAACGTGTACTTACAATATAGAAGTAGCGCTTGCAGGTTATAGTAAGAAGGATATTTCTGTAGAATATGCAGATGGTGTCTTAACGATTAAGTCTATCAAGGAAGAAAAATCTGACGATAAAAAAGAGGGAGTAATTCATAAAGGTATCGCAAAAAGATACTTTTCAAAATCTTTTACCATCGCCGACGATGTAAAAATCGAAGACGCTGAACTAAAAGACGGATTGCTTAAAATATATCTGATGAAGATTGTTCCTGAAGGCAAAAAGCCTAAAAAAATAACTGTAAAATAAGGGATTTAAAATTTTACTACGCCTCGCGCGTAAGTCCTACGTTTTCGGGGATGAAATGTCTCCACCAATGGTTTCTATGGTATTGGGGTATCTTTCCTGAATTATTTTATATAAACGAGCTATCAATTCTTCCTTAAAAATAAGTTTTAGATCTTTAAATTTTGAATCTCCTCTTTTCATGTTCCATAATGCTGAGGTAAATAGTACATTTTGTTTTGTATAGGTTATTGAAGAAAAAAGTCGATCAGGAGATATATTTGTTTCTGTAATAGTACTTTTCCTGTTTTCTTTAACTCTTAGCATAGTTAAAGTCACTCCTGTTATAGGACATTTATCCCCATACTTTTCTTGTTGCTCCTGCCAATGTTTTACTAAATCATCCCTCTCTCCTAATTCTAATTTACCTGACCATTCGTTTATGTGAGATCTATGTCTTTTAGAATTTCTATACCCCATCTGTTGAAAAAAACCCTGCTCTGATCGCATAAATTTTTTTAAAAACTCGTTATTATATTTCGTACGTTCAGGGACATAATTACGAGTTACCCACTTACCATTGACTAGATATTCTAGTTTATTAATATTATGGTCTCGGTACTTCTGATCAAGGAAGTTTTGACTTTTAACCTGGGGGTATCTTACAGGATAACCCAAACTTTTAATTCTACCTTTCTCATCTCTTAAGGGTTTCATTTTATATCCACGCTTTTAGTTCTTCTCCCATAATGGCAGAAGCAATATTGATCTTTTTGCGAAGGGCCTTGACGATTTTATCATCAACGGTACCTTTCGCAATCAGATCAACATAAGTTACCGATTGTTTCTGACCTATTCTATGAGCTCTGTCTTCGGATTGTAATCTTTTTTCTAAGTCATAACCATTAGAATAATAAATAACATTACTGGCTGCAGTCAAAGTAATTCCATACCCACCTGTTTGTGGATTACCTACAAAAAATCTTACCTTAGATTTTGGATCCTGAAATTTCTCTATATTTACTTGCCTTTTTTTAGACTCAATTGCGCCATAGTATTCCACAATTGAATCTTCGCCATATTCCTGTCCAATTGTCTTCACAATCTGTTCAATGTCATAAATATAATTGGCCCAAATAATAACTTTGCCTTCCATTTCTTCTAATAAATCTAATAATTCTGACATTCTATTATTTTTAAATTCCTGAATAGTGCCATCATCCGCCGTAAAGTGACCACAAGTTATTTGGTGTAAACGCATCAATTGCGTTAAAACATGGGGCGCAGTCGCAATTTTACCGTTAAGTTGAGCGAGCGCCGCGGATTTCATAGTCATATAAGCTTTCTTTTGATCATCGGTTAAATCTATTTCTCTACGCATATAAACTTTAGGAGGTAAATCTAAACAATCTTCTTTTAAAATTCTGTATGAAAACTTCTTTAATAATTCTGCTAATTCATCAAGTCTTCTATAACCACCCACTAATTGCACTCTTCTTCCACCAAAATTTCTATCAATCATGACAGCATATCTATTTCTAAAGGTATAATACGAACTAAACCCTAGTAAATACTCATTTAAAAAGGCACATTGACTATACAAATCTAGGGGTGATTTAGTAACGGGAGAACCCGTTAATATTCTTCTATATTTAACTTCTTTACTTAAGGCTAAAATAGCTTTGGTTCGTTTAGCTGTAGGATTTTTAATGGTTGTAGATTCATCAATAACCATTAACGTTTTATGACATCTTAAAAATTTACCAGCAAACTCTACACCCTTTTTAGTTGAAAATGCCTCAACATTCATAAGAAGGATGTGAAGGTCATAATCTGTTTCAAATAATTGTCGATACTCTTTATCCTTTGTTTTAGATGTTAAAGCAGTCCATAGTACCGTTTTATGTTCAATATGACTAGGTAAATGATTTGGAATTTCTTGTGATAACCAGTTTCTATACACACCTTTTGGTGCTATAATGAGCGCCGCATTTATACGACCTTTGTCATAAAGCATAGCCATATTATCAATAAGTACTTTGGACTTTCCGGTACCCATTTCCATAAAATAGCCATATTCATCTTTTTGCCATGATTTTTCTAAGGCAGTTAATTGATGCGCGTAAGGCTTTGTCTTAAACTTATAGTTCATATTTTTTTCTACTTTCTTTTCTTGACTTCTTATATAATAATTATTATATCTGTGTCAAGAAGTAAGAAATGAAAAATAAAATATTTGAGTTGTATAAACCTAATTCTCTTGAAGCTTTTTTAAAGTTTCATAAGGAAAATCCAATGGAGCGTTTTGTATATGTAATTCAACAACCAGCGCCTAACATAAATATATTAAGTGCGTCCGATTTTGGTTATCTTGTAATATGTTTGCCTAATAGAGATCAGGCAATTTATTCTACTGCACCTTATGTGCAAAAGATGACAAAAAATTTACGAGACATGCGCAAAGAAGATTATCTTCTTGCTGTGGGTGATCCAATAATAATTACCTTGTCTGGTATAATTGCCAATGACAACACCAATGGACAATTTAATATGTTGAAATGGGACAAACGAGAATATCGATATTACCCGTTAGACTTCGATATGTACCAGAAAGGAGAAAGAAATGACGGATGAAGTAAAAAATATGATGTTAGAAGATTCAAAAGATCTTCTAGATAATGTAGATGTAACTAACCTAGCTGACGAATGTCAAAAGTTAAAAGACTTAGAAGACATGATCAAGTCTGCAGAAAAGCACATACAAGATTTAAAGGCACAAGCTGATGATGTGGGTTCAAGAATTATTCCTGAACTATTGGCTGAGCAAGGTTTAACTTCTCTTAAACTTGCTGATGGATCAGCTGTGTCAGTTAAAAAAGAATTTAGGTGCACTCTTCCTAAAGATGAAGATAGAAGAGCAGCGGCCTATAAATGGCTTCGGGACAATAAGTTAGAGGATATTATTAAAAACAATATCTTTGTAACTTTTGGTCGTGGAGAAGATGACAAGGCGAAGCAATTGCTGGACCTTGCGGCAGAAAATGGGTTCGAGCCACAACAGAAATCTGATGTGCCTTGGAATACATTGACTGCCCTATTTAAGGAGCGTGTCGAGTCCGGGCTCGACATGCCTTCCGATGTCTTTAGTACATGGATTAAAGACAAAACTAAAATAACTCGGAAATAATGGAGGATGAGTAATGGCTAATAATATAATGGCTAAATTAAAAGATGGATCGGTTGCTTTATTTGGTGACGATCTCTCTAAAGGTTTTGAAAATATGACGCAAGATGATCTTGCGTTACCATTTGTCAGAATCTTAGGACAACTATCACCTCAGGTAACTCAAGGTGATTCAAAGTTTATAGAGAATGCCAAACCCGGCATGATTTATAATACTGTTACCAACGATTTATTCGATGGTAAAAAAGGTATCAAGGTTATTCCTTGCTACTACAAAAAAGATTATCCGGAATGGAATGATAGAGGGGAAGGTCCAGGTGCGCCTGCGGCAGTTCATCTACCAAACAGTCCGGTAATCAAGACAGGTAAGAGGGAAGGTTCTAAAATTAGATTACCTAACGGTAACTACTTGGAAGAAACTGCTTCTTATTATGTTTTAGTTGAAACAAAAACAGGAGCCTACACTCCTGCGTTGATTACAATGAAATCAACTCAACTAAATGTCAGTAAAAAATGGAATTCAATGATGAAAACCATACAAATACCTGACGGAAAAGGTGGATTTGCGATTCCACCTATGCATGGGGTTGTTTACAACCTAACATCTACACTACAAAAGAACGATAAAGGTTCTTGGTTTGGATGGGTTGTAACACAAGACAGAATCCTGGAACAAAAAGATAAATCTTTGTACTTAAGTGCAAAAGATTTTAAGGGAAATGTTTCCAAGGGCAACGTGCAAACAAAAGCAGATGTGGAAGAAAAATCTAGTACGGCAACACCGTATTAAATTTGCGAAGGGCCCGAAAGGGCCCTTTACATAGAAGGAAGAAAGGCGTATATGGAGACATTCAAAAAAATATTCAGTGGATTAACAATAGCATATGGACAATATCAAAAGGGTGACCGTAGTGCTAACGGAAAGCTTAAAGGAAAGGCTTTTATCGTTAGGAAAAACGTTACAGATGAATTATGGAAAAATCACCTTGCAGGTATCGCTCCTGCTTTGGGGATTATCCCTATTACAAAAGATAACAATTGTAAGTGGGGTTGCATTGACATCGACGTTTATAATCTTAAACATAGCGATCTTATTCAAACTATTAGGAAATTAAAACTTCCTCTCATCGTGTGCCGATCTAAATCCGGCGGTGCTCACATCTTTTTATTTACCACAGAATTTATCCCTGCATTATTAATGCAGAACACTTTAAAAAAAATATCAAAAACTTTAGGTTATGAAGGTTGTGAAATCTTTCCCAAACAAACAGAAATACTTGTGGAACGTGGGGACACAGGTAATTTTTTAAACTTACCCTACTTTAATGGAACCAAAGGACTGCGCTATGCTATCAACGATAATGGCTCCGCTGCTACACTTGAGGAATTTTATAAGCTCTATGATCTTTATGCTCTTCGAATGGAACAGGTGGAGAAAATTAAAATCGAAGAGAAAAAAATAGATGAAGCTTTTCCTCAGGGACCTCCTTGTCTCAATCAATTAGCCAAGGAGGGTTTTGGGGAAGGTGCTAGAAATAATGCATTATTTAATATTGCCGTTTATTATAAACAAGCCCACCCTGATTCCTGGGAAGATGAATTAGTAAAAGCAAATCAAACTCATATGAATCCTCCACTTAGTAATAGTGAGGTTCAACAATTAATTAAATCCGTAAGCAGAAAAGGTTATGACAAATACCGATGTAAAGATGCACCTATCAATGCTGTGTGTCAATCAAGATTATGTCGTACAAAAAAATTCGGTGTAGGTTATGGTGAAGAACAAATGCCGATGCTGGGTAACTTAACGAAGTACACGTCTAGTCCACCTCAATGGTTTTTAGATGTAGGTGAAGCGCGGATCGAATTAAAAACAGAACAACTTTATAGTTCACCTTTATTTGCATTGGCATGTTTAGATCAAGCTAATTTAGTAATACCTGTACCTAAACCTAAAGACTGGAAAGAATTATTTTTAAAGCCTTTAATGAATAACTTACAAGAAATTGAACCCTTAGAATCTTTAGATCCAATAAATGAATTAACTTCTTTACTACAAGACTGGACTACCAATCGACAAAATGCACGAACAATGGATGATATCTTTAATAAACTTCCATACACAGATGATAAAAGAGAATTTACTTATTTTAGAATGGAAGATTTTTATAATTTCTGTAAACGAAATCATTGGGAGATAGATAAAGTTAAAACGGGAAATTTATTAAAAAGATTAGAAGATATTTTTGTAGAAGAAGAAAGAATCAGAGTAAAAAATCAACAACCAAGACTGATTAAAATTAAAGCAATGAAAAAAATAGAAGCAAGTATTTCTAAAACTAAATATCAAGAAGAAGATTTTTAATGAAAACAATTATATTAGGACCCCCTGGCACAGGGAAAACTACAACTTTATTAAATTTAGTAGATCAATTTATTAAAGATGGAATACGCCCTAAACAAATCGGATATTTTTCTTTCACTAAAAAAGCTGCTAACGAAGCAGCAAATAGAGCTTCTGAAAAATTTGGTTTAGATATAGAAAATGATTTAGAAAATTTTAGAACTCTTCACTCTTTTGCATTTAGAAAATTAGGAATCACTAAAGAAAAAATGATGGGACCTGATGATTATAGAGAGTTCGGACTAAAATGTGGTATTCCTATTAAGACAGCTTCCTTTTCTAATGATGATGGAACTTTTAATTGTGATAATGAATATTTAACCATTATAAATACAGCACGTGTCAAACGTATGGACCTATTAGAATATTATGATTCCCGACAAAACATATTAGATATAGAAAGAAATACTTTATATCTACTCTCCGAAGAATTAAAAAAATTTAAAAAAGAAAAAGGATTAAAAGATTTTACAGATCTTTTAGAAGATTTTATTCTCACAGAAATTCATCCAAGTTTTGAAGTTTTATTTATAGATGAGGCACAAGACTTATCTCTTCTTCAATGGGATATGGTGCGTTGTATTTGGGCTAATGCAAAAAAAACTTACATTGCAGGCGATGATGACCAAGCTATTTTTAAATGGGCTGGCGCGGATGTAGATCATTTTATAGCTTTAAAAGAAGAAGTAGATGATATTAAAACTTTAGATCAATCATATAGAATACCTGGAGGACCTATCCATGAACTATCACAAAAAATAATAAATAAAGTAGAAAAAAGATTTAGTAAAATTTATAAACCCAGACCCGAAGAAGGAATTTTAAAAAGATATTCAGACATAACTCAGGTAGATATGTCAGAAGGTAATTGGTTAATCTTATCTTCAGCAAATCATTTTTTAGAAGATGCTAAAGATTTATGTGAAATTCAAGGATGGTATTATCAATATCGAGGCGCTAATTCAGTATCTTTAAGACTCTTACTGGCTTTAAATAATTGGGAAGCATGGCGAAAAGAAGCTTATTTAAATCATTTGGAAATCAGAAATATTTATGAATATCTTGGATCGAATGTATTACCTGGATTTAAAAAAGGTAAAACATTACATTCGGATGATAAATACACATTAAAACAATGCGAAGAAAAACACGGATTAATTACCAATGAGGTCTGGTTTAAAGCTTTTGAAGGACTAGATCCTATTACTGAAACCTATATAAGAAACATGAGAGCGAATGGAGAAAAAATAAATAAAAATCCAAGAATAATAATGTCAACTATTCATGGTGCGAAAGGAGGTGAAGCGGATAAAGTTTTATTAATGCAGGATTTAACTAATGCAGCTTTAGAAACTTTTAGTCATGATCCCGATGAATTACACAGACTATTTTACACTGGAGCAACAAGAGCAAAAAAAGAATTACATGTATTAGATCCTAAAAATTTTGATAGAGCTTATATATTATGAAAAAATTATACCAAAAATTAAAAAAGAAAGGGGTCATAAATAATAAAATAACTCTAGGAGAATTACATGTTTATGCAAAACAAATTGGAGGATCTCATTATCAGAAATTTAAAATTCAGCCAAGTAAATTTGTAGTCGAGAATAAATTGCTTTTTCCGGAAGGGTCCGCTATAAAATATATATGCCGTCATCCACATAAAGGAAAGAAGCAAGATTTATTAAAAGCTATTCATTTTATTGAGATGATAATTGAAAGGGATTATAAGTGAGAACGATTCAACAACCTTTATTCACTCCCGAAACTGAGTGGGTAATACCAGAAGAATTAAAAAATTTAAAAGGTGCCAAAGAAATTGCAATTGATTTGGAAACGAATGATCCACATCTAATTGAGTTGGGTTCAGGAAATGTAACAGGAAAAGGGCATATTGCGGGCATTGCGGTGGCCGTAGAAGGGTGGTCAGGCTATTTTCCGATACATCATGAGCAGGGTGGTAATATGGATAAAAAATTAGTTTTAGAGTGGCTCCAGGAAATTTGTAATCAAGAATACACAACATTTATTTTTCACAATGCTATGTATGATGTCTGTTGGTTAAGAAATGCAGGTATAAATATTAAAGGTAAAATTGTAGACACCATGATTGCTGCAAGTTTAATTGATGAAAATAGATTGTCTTATCAATTAAATGTTTTAGCAAAACATTATGTAGGATTGGGTAAAGATGAAAAAGTTCTTTACAATGCTGCAAAAGAATATGGAGTAGATCCTAAAAAAGATTTATGGAGATTACCCCCGATGTTTGTAGGTCAATATGCAGAAAGAGATGCTGAGGTAACTTTAAAACTTTGGCAAAGACTTCATAGAGAATTACACGATCAAGAATTAATAGATATTTTTAGATTAGAAACACAATTATTTCCTTGTCTGATTGAAATGAGATTTAAAGGTGTAAGAGTTGATTTGGAAAAAGCTCACAAAATTAAAAAAAATCTAATGGAGCGAGAACAAAAAATACTCAATAAAATCAAGGAGTTAACAGGTCTTGAGGTAGAAATTATGGCGGCGCGCTCTATCGCAAAAGCGTTTGACAAATTAAAATTACCTTATGACCGAACTGCAAAATCAAATGAACCAAGTTTTACAAAAAACTTTTTACAAAATCATCCTCATGAACTCGCTCAATCAATTGCAGATGCAAGAGAAATAAATAAAGCCCATACAACTTTTATAGATTCAATAACTAAACATGCACACAACGGAAGAATACACGCCGACATAAATCAAATTAGATCAGATCAAGGAGGAACAGTAACAGGAAGATTCTCAATGAGTAATCCAAACTTACAACAAATTCCTGCAAGACATCCAGAATTAGGTCCACTGATTCGATCTATATTTATTCCTGAAAAAAATTGTAAATGGGGATCATTTGACTACTCACAACAAGAACCGAGAATTTTAGTACATTATGCAAAACTGCAAAATTTACCTGGAGTTCATGAAATTGCAGACGCATACAAAGCCGGAGACGCCGATTTCCATAAGGTCGTGGCTGATATGGCAGGCATAAAACGAAAGCAAGCCAAGACGATTAATTTAGGGCTAATGTATGGAATGGGTAAAAATAAATTAATGGCTGAACTAGGATTAATGAAAGAGTCAGCAGAAAAATTAATCAGACAATATCATTCCCGAGCACCATTTGTAAAACAATTGATGGATAATGTTTCTCGTAAAGCAAATGATCGAGGAAAAATTAGAACTTTATTAGGAAGAGCATGTCATTTTGATTTATGGCAACCCGTTCAATTTGGAGTCTTTAAACCATTACCTCTTGAAGAAGCAAGAAAAAATTATGATGAACCTTTAAAACGTGCATTTACATACAAAGCTTTAAATAAATTAATTCAAGGATCTGCTGCAGATATGACTAAAAAAAGTATGGTAGCTCTCTATAAAAAGGGTATAATACCTCACATTCAGATTCATGATGAAGTAGATATTTCTGTAGAATCTGATAAGAAGGCGGAACAAATAGTACAAATTATGGAAGAAGCTGTTGTACTACAGATTCCAAATAAGGTAGACTATGAATCAGGTGCTAATTGGGGAGATATTAAATAGGAGGAAACTACTATGGAAAATATTATAAATCAGGCTAAACATCTCTGGACTGACCATAAAAAACTGGTTATCGGAGTAGCAATTATTATTGTAATTGCAGTCATAGCAATATAATCTAAAAAAAAATAAAATGAGTAAAAGGTGACACCATAGGTGTCACTATATAATTAATGAGTAAATGTAAAAATTGTTTTTGTGATTGTCATTGTAATGTAAAAGAACATTCCGATGATAATGGAGTATGTGCCTGTACGCAATGTGCATGTATATCTACAGCCCTTAATAACGATGAATGTGAATCATGCCAATAATGGATAAAATAAATGGACTACAAAACATTAAAACTTCGAAGATTACGTCGCCGAAGATTGGCAATATATCAAAGAAGACACAGATATTTTACAATAGGATTATTCATAGTTATGTTTTTATTATTGATATTATTAGCGGGGCCTAAGTAATGAGTATGAATTATGTCAATAGATAAAACAAAATGTTGTAAGATACATACTGAAGAAAAAGAAAAATCTGGAGAATGCTGTCAGTTAGAACAACAAGAAGATGCATTCACATTAACTTTTGAAAATGAAATAAATGCTTCTAAAGAAAAGGATAAACATGAATAAACTATTTCTAGTGCTTGCACTGTTATTTGCCCTGAGCGCCTGCTCGGTAGGCAAAAAATGTACCTATACACAAGAAGGAACTAAAATATCTTCTTGGATTTGGTTTACAAAAGATATGCCAGCGGACTTAGACAAAAACAATTGTAATTAGGAGATTAAATGAGGTCTCAAGATGAGATTGTCGAAGATATCAAATACGTACTGGAGGAAAAGGTTGCTCCTTCTGTTGCGCAGCATAATGGTGCTATTAATTTTATCAGTTTTAATGATGGTGTTGCTAAGTTAAAACTATCAGGTAGCTGTAGCGGATGTGCAATGTCTAAGATTACCTTACACAGAGGTGTTGAAGACATGTTAAAACATTATGTTCCTGAAGTTCAAGCAATTGTTGGAAAAGATGATGAAGAAGCAAAAGAACAGGGCTATGAACCTTATATACCTAGAGATCAGGAACCTGATTGGAAAAAATTAGTAAGAGAATAATATGCTTGATAAAATTATGACATTACTGGTTGGACTACTCATCGCTTTAGGTGGATGGAGTCTTTCAAGAACTTTTGAACTTTCTACTGTGCAAGCAGTGCAGGAAGATAAAGTAAATAGATTAGAAAGACATGTTGATAAATTACAAAATCATATTGAAAACATGATGAAGAGTGATGAAGAAATCATGGACCAACATAAAAAATTATTTGAAGCTTTAGCAGAAGGTGGCTCTACACCCTCAACAGGATATAATTATTAATGAAACTCGGTCCAGAGCAAAACGTTCAGATGCCGATTATGAGCCCGCCTATAAAAAGAAAAAAAGTTACGAATAAGGAAAGAAAATAACATGACTATAAACGGAAAAGTCAAATGGTTTAATCCAACCAAAGGATATGGTTTTATTTCACCAAATGATAGTACGAAAGATGTCTTTGTTCATTCTTCAGCAGTAAAAGACGCTGGTTTAAGCGGCTTAACTGAAGGGGATGCAATAACATTTGAAGTTGAAGAGGGTCAAAAAGGCCCATCCGCAGTTAATCTACAAAAAGATTAAACGGCGAAATGAATAAAAAGCACTATGCTTTTTTTCTAAAAAAAAATAGAAAAAAACTTAAGCGCTCTAATCCCATTGCTCAAGTATTAAAATTCTTTACTCCTAAGGTAATAAGGAATAAAAAGAGATATGACCGCAAGAAATCATCTATTTATGACCGAAGTAGTGACTGGGATATGCCCTAGTTGTAGCTTCCCGGCAACATTAATAGGATTGGATGCAACTCTTTATCGCTGTACTAGGTGCGGTGACGAACTAGAACAGAAAAGAAATGGTGTGATTAAATATATTGTAGCCGATAAAAATACTCGACTAAAAGTATCAGAGCACTTTAACGGTCATGACAAAAAAGGCTAAGTTCGGTGTTAATACATTCATTAAAAAAACACGGCCTTCAATTGGACGTCACAAAAAAAATATGTCAAAATCGGAGCGGCGATCGTGGAAACCGTACCGGGGACAGGGGAGAGTATGACAAAATTTACTTTAATAATCTGGGTGTGTTCATTTTTAGCACCGGATCTATGTATGAAGCCTATTGTATATCCTACTATGTACAATAGCTGGTATGAATGCTCTCGAGCTGCTCATAGAGAATCTACACGAATACTATCAAAGCTAGGGTATAAATACGTTAATAAAAATAAGATTGGAACTCGTTATAATTGTAAGCCTGATAAGACTATTTAATTATCTAATTCCTCCATTATCTGTTTAATAAGTTTATTAACTTCTTGATACTGTCGTTGCTCTAAAGCTTTAATTACTCTTCTCATTAAAAATTTTACATAAAGACTATTACTCATAGCCTATATATGGGTATTACAACTCTAAGATGTGTGACATTTATGCAACACTTAATGTTGCCGTTGAGTATGAAACTCAACGGCAAACAAAAGGTGTGAGAAGAGCCATAATAATAAAGCAAAAAGATTTATGTTGCAAGCCTTGTTTTGTTGTTATATATTCCCATATTCATGCATATAAATAATCAAAGAAAGGAAAAAACATGGCAGATCCTAATAAATATAAATCCTTGTCAGTAAATATAACTGACTGGCAGGAACTAGGAGTTATTTCTTCTAGAACTAATCGTACTCGATCTAAAATTGATCGCTCGATTAATTAGATTTTATAAAGAAAATAAAGGAAATAGAAAACATGCAAAAACAAACAACAAAGCTGGATAGAATAATCTGTCCTAAATGTAAAGGGAACGGTTTTACAAGCGTTCCTTACCATCTAGCAAAAGAAGAAGTCTGGGTTGATTGTGGAGAGTGTAATTCACAAGGCTATATCCCCGGCGAGAAATGGGATACACATGGTCGATACAATGTTCGATAAAGAAAAAGCTGAATCTGCTAGTTATGAAAATGAAGTCGCAACTAGCAGAGATGATCGTGGAAAATTAGATTTAACACGACAAATAGGTGAGCTTCAGTGTGAAAATGCTGGTCTGGTAAATAAATACAATAAAGAACATAAACTTCGTCAAGAAGCCGAAGGAGAAATGACTATTCTTAAAACTATTTCAGTTCACTCATCGCCTGAAATGAAAGCAGCCAAAGAAAAAATTCAAGAATTAAAAAAAGAAGTTGAAGAATTAAAACATGACAACCAACACTTATCTAAACAAATAGAAGATCAAGTTGATCGTGCAAGAAAGGCCGGACTATGACCGAAATGGAAACGTCTACCTTGGCTTATATCGCGGGACTCTTTGATGGGGAAGGTTGTGTTACCTGTAAAAAAAAACCTACTAAACGAAAAGATCGTGGAGGAAAAATTTATAATCAATGGTACATACGCTGTGAGATAGCTATGACGGATAAATTCGTTGTAAAATGGATTCATGAAACGTTAGGTTTTGGTTGGTGCGCAGAAAAAAAATATAATAATAAACCCAAATATAAAAAACAGTGGCGCTGGTGCTGTGGATATCAGGATGCTTTAATTTTTGCCAAATTAGTTTGGCCTTATATTCAAGTTAAAGTTCATGGGATTGAAAAAATTATAGATCATTATGATGCTGCTAAACCGGATCGAAAAAATGTAATTGATTTAGAAAATTATAGGATAGAACATGGGCGGTAAATCTTTAGGATATAAAATTAAATATTTAGATCCTTTACCTGGTAGTAAATATAAAAGAGCCATGTATGAAATTGAACCTGGAATATGGCTTCCCCGAGGACAAGTCCCTGAAATTCAATTACAAAAAAAAATAACAAGAAGACAACCTGAAGTTCAATTACAAACTAAAAAACAGTGGAATAATTATTATACTAAACATAAAGAAACGATTCTAAAGAAAAGTCGAACACGAAAAAACAATAATAAAGATAAATATTGGATAATGAATAATCGCTGGAATAATAGTGAAAGAGGATTTATTATGAATCTTTACTCCGGTGCTAAGAAAGAAGCTAGCACTGGTCGTCATGGCAACGGAGAATCTTTTCTTTTTAATTTTACGAAAAAATCGTGGTGGGAACACTGGGAAAAACAGAAAAAGAAATATGGAATGCAATGTCCTTATAGTAAAGTTCTTATGACAACGATACGAGGTTTATCAAAAGGGAAGCGCGGAGCGAAAAGAGTTCCCACTAATGTTTCTAGGGATCAAATCTGGCCGGGACGTGGATATACTCCTATCAATCTTATCTTCTGTACCGTTAAATTTAATATGGCAAAAAAATCAATTACTCCGGACGGATGTGAAGCCGTCGCAGATATTTATAATGAACGTATGAATGACTGGGCTACTAACTTACCTGTTCGTAGAAAAAGAAACGGAGAATTCTATGAATAAAATTTTTATCTTCATCTTTACTTTTCTAGCACTCATGACTTTACTTTCAATTTATATGGTAATTACAGTATGAAAAATAAAGAAGAATTAAAAGAATATCAAAGAGTATATTACCTCAGGAATCAACAACAGTGGCAAGAATACGCCAGGAATTATTATCATCAGCACAAAGAGGAGAGAAAAGAATACCAATTAAGAAATAAGGAAAGGATAAGAGAGTATGATCGCGCGTATGCTCTAAAAAATAAAGAAAAGAAAAGAGAATACCGTTTAAAGAATAAAGAACTAATCAACAAGTGGCGCAGAGAATATTATCAGAAGAATAAGTATAAGATAAAAGTAAGGCGTTATTACCAACAGGAATCACATGTATAAACCTCTCCCTAAAGAACTTAGACTCGGCTTTTCCAACATTCACGACATTGGACTCTTCGCCAAAGAAAAAATTAAAATGGGTCATGACTTTGGAGTCTGTCATTTAAAAATTGGAAAAG
>Ga0208030_1001232_pt1 | contig 15276 bp, 33 predicted proteins | sample MalvirDeepMed_M9_FD_184246 | JGI IMG/M metagenome (GOLD analysis project Ga0208030, IMG submission 184246) | Marine viral communities from the Global Malaspina Expedition - Malaspina viral metaG DeepMed_M9 (SPAdes) (version 2) | ecosystem: Environmental > Aquatic > Marine > Oceanic | place...
ACTTCCTCGCTAATATCTTCTGTTCTCTACTAACAGATTTATTCTTCATTCCTTTCACCCTGTCTGCTAGATTTTTTGGATTGTAAATAACTAGACCTGTACTATTACATCTAATTATCTCGGCATCATTAATTGACAAACCAAGTTCAGTTCCAAGTTCAATCATTTCGTCTAAATATCTGTAACCTTTCAAACCAAGTTTAATTTCTTTCATTTGATTTAAAATGCTTTCAATCCATTTAGTATGACATTGGATTAATTTGGCTTTCGCAACTTGCCATATCATAAGAGTATCAAATTCATCTTTGGTACAACCAATTTGACGATCTCTACAATATTCTCTACCAATAAGATCAAGTTTATAATCATCATTCCACTCTTTTGCGTATGAATGATCATCATTATTTAATCCAAGATATTTTTCATTGTGTGTTCGTGTCTTATCCCAATGTGGATTTCGGCAATTTTCAACTCCGTCGCCCTTTCCCCATTTCTGTTCAATGTTAATATCAGGATTACAATTATCTCGACCTTTTAACTCATCACGAAAATAAGCATAAGCAAAATCATCTTGCTTACCACTTTCACTTCCATTTATGTTTCCATTTAATTTGAAATCAAAATGTTTCGTAATGGTTTCGTGATCTTCATTATAGTCATCATCTTCTTTATTATTAGATTTGTAACCAAAATGAAAACAACTATCTTTCGCAATCGTTGAAACATTATCAAACTTGTTTTGAAGATGATAAGCCATTTTAACATCTTCATCAGTATAATGTCGTCTAACGATTTGTTCTGCAAGTTTCCAAGTATTATCTTGCAAAGGTTTCATTAATTCCCTTGCTTGTAGATATGCCTCTTTTTCTTGCGTGTTTTCTTGTTCCAAGTGTTCTCGAAATCTTACTGCGCCTTTATTTCGATACTCGGAATTTAGTCTTATTCTACTCATGAGTTTTACTCCTTTCTAAATTAATCTTATACTATCCCATAAACATTGTCAAGGGCAAAAGATAGGGCATACAACCTATGATTGAATTGCCTTTTTATATATCCCGACCTCCCACCCCTAGTGTATAAGATTTTATGAGATAAGTCAATCACTTTCTAGTTGAAAATAAATTAATTTAATGCTTGACTTTAGATATGGGATAATATAAGATGTAAATTGCCTCCTGGGTATGAGGCTTAATAATAACTGCCCACACCAAACCTGGCACTTGGTTATAACTCAATATATTGAAGCTTATAATAAGTGCCACAGCGGTGGCTTGAGCCCTGGTCTCGGAACTGTTGTGGCTAGGACCGCAGTGTGCTGACTCTAGCTGGTAGGCACTATCTGGGACCTGGGGTCAAGCGATGGCGTACTAGTATGCTACCAAAAATTATACAGCCTGGTACGCTTGGCCAGAAAGCCAATTACAATGTTACAGACTCCAAGCGTCAAGCTGCAAGCAACAAGCTGCTTGACAATGTATCTGGGATAATATAAGATACAAATAGAAAGGAAAAAATATGAGTACTAGAAGCAATATAGCAATTGAACTACCGAACAAAAAAATAAAAGTTATTTATGTTCATAGTGATGGCTATCCATACGGCATAGGTAAAATATTAAATCAAAAATATTCTACTTATAAATTAGCAAAAGAACTATTTAATTTTGGTGATGCATCCTATCTGGATGATACCATTGAAACTTGTAGTTTTTACGGAAGAGACTGGGGAAGAGATCTAGACCCAGCCAGAACATACAGAGATGAATGGATGTTTATGAGATCTTTGAGCGGGGATATCATGATTGAATACCTTTACTTATTTAAAAATGGTATTTGGCATGTAAGCGAACAACAATCAGTCGCAGCACCTGCTGACCATTGGGATGGTAACAGAGAAAATCTTTATTATTGGACAAAGTATATTCCATTAACACAACATAAAGATTTTGAAACCAAACATGAAAAACACGCTGAAGTTAAGATGATAGCTGACATTGGTAAACTGCTATCAAAAAACTTTGGTCAAGATAATGTTGTGACCCAGGGCTGGCAAAAGAAAAAAGCAAACTAATGCCGCACAGTCTAGACAAGGAAACAGTTAAAAGGATCCTGCACCTCCACCAGGTGCAGGGCCTAAAGGCTGGCGCCATTGCCGAGCGTTTTGGATTTAGTTCAGCCAGAGTTCATAATGTAATAAGGCGCCAAGCTACAAGCCGCAAGCGCCAAGCTCCAAGCTTGACAAACACTAACAATAGGATTATAAAGGATATATGAAAGAAATAACTGAAAAACTAGCAAGCATTGCCTGGGCCATGTCTAATGCTTCAAAAGATATTGAAAGTTCAAAAAATCTTTTAAGAAAATTAACTCATGATTTTGAAACAGTAAAACATGAAATAGATAAGTTCAACGATGCTAAAAAAAGAATCTAAGTATTCATTTTTATACCAGGCCCATGATGGCAGCATCATGCGGCCTGAGAGTTTTTTAAACATTAACGGCGGCAGGACGCTATCCAGCTCGCAGCTGCGCACGCTAAGAATAAATAAAATTAAAAATACAAGCTTCAAGCGCCAAGCCGCAAGCGTCAAGCAACAAGCAACAAGCCAATCATAGTATTACAGTCACCGGTGGTTACGCCAGAAGCAACAAGCACTTGACAAAATAGAATTATAAGATTATATAGGATCTAGAAAGAATGAATTTAAAAGAAGCTAAAAAAATAACAGGGGGCCTGAGCTCTCCATCCAAGATGCCTGGCTATGCATATAACCTGCCGGCCTGGCAATGTGTGACTGGCGTCAAGCTGCAAGCCGTGGCGGGCTCTGTGTGCTCAGGCTGTTACGCTATGAAAGGCCGCTATAGATTTAAAAATGTAAAAGATGCGCTCAACCGTAGGTTGAATTCTTTAAACCATCCACAATGGATCGAAGCAATGGCGCTACTGGTGACCCACTACAGTCGCAAGGTGCCCTTCTTCCGCTGGCACGACTCAGGGGACCTGCAAGGGGCTCAGCACCTTAAGAATATATTCGAAGTATGCAACCGGACGCCAGAGACCAGTCACTGGATGCCAACGCGGGAAGCAAAACTATTCACATTAATGCAACCTGAAGTTGTACCAAAAAATTTGATAATTCGTATGTCCTCGCATATGATAGACCAGGCGCCAGTGAAATTCTGGCCTTGGACTAGTACTGTAAACACTCGAGAGAGCAGCTGCCCGGCCCGGCTTCAAAATAATAAATGCCAGGATTGTAGGGCCTGCTGGAATAAAGAAGTAAGCAACGTTGTTTATCCGCTACACTAAAATGAAAAATTCTAACGATTATTTAAACCCGACTAATACAGTCAGGTTTCAAGCCACAAGCAACAAGCAGCCAAAGCCGCAAGCCACAAGCATCAAGCACCAAGCGAAGAAAGCATCAAGCCACAAGCATCAAGCGTCAAGCAACAAGCGTCCTCACATTTAAATCCTTCTTTAACAAGTGCCAAGATACAGGTACCTGGAAACAATTTGAAGGAGCCCTGACTGGGCTTCTTGGCAAGTATAAATGTATTCTTTGGATGTTGAATATGAAATGAAATTTGGTGTGGGGAAAATCGAATTTTGTTATGAGATGTTAGTTTTAACTCAACAGTAAAAAAGACTCCAAAAGTATTATAACCCAATAGATCAGGAGTACCAAGAACGCCAGTATTTTCAATCCTTGTCCACGATATCTTAGGTGTAATTCTTTTAAGCTCATGCCATAATTTTGTTTCAGGTTTTATCAAAATAATGAACCTAACAAATGTTTACAAAAGCTTAATTGGTGCACCCATTTTTGCTACTTCTTCATGAGTTGAAATCACTATTCTATGCGTTTCTTTAGCACCTAAAATTTTATTTTCAACTAAATTCACAGCTTGAATGTCATAATGTTTTCCATCAGGGGTTCGAACTTGAACTCGGGCATCTTGCGCTACTGAACTTCCTTTCTTTGGACCTACGAATCGATCGAAGATCATAATTAAATCTCTACCTTTAAGCATTACATTAAACCTTTTTTTCTTAAATTATCTATTGGATTTTTTACAGCTTCTAACTCTTTTTTATGAACAAGATTATCATACTGATGATCCTCTTTAGCCCTAGCCAACTCAGCCTTCAATTCTTCAATTTCTTTCCGTAAATCTTTCATTTCAGGAGAATTCATACCTATCCCCCTAACGAGAATAGCTTCGGTTTCAGCTTCTTGTCTAAGCTTATGTTCCTTCTCATACATATCTTTCCAATAACGATGATAATCAATTTCTGTATCAAATAACTTAGGATTATCTTGTTCTTCTCCTTCGTTTTCCTCATTATCTTTCATATTTGACTTTATAAGATAAGATACATATATTGTCAACGGGTGGTTAGTCCTGTAGGTTAGTTTAAATTAACCAAATTATATGTTGTATGTAGGTTAACTAAATATAAGACAACCACCAAGAAATTATGGAAAACACGCCACAAAAAAAGAAACCAGGATTACCTGCCAGACTCACGCCTATGCAGCGTAAATTTGCTGAACTATTAGTATTCAACGAAGGACATAAATTTGCCTATGAATGTGTAAAAGAAGCAGGATATAAAGGAGATAACTTAACCCTTCGAGTAACAGCGAGTCACCTTCAAAACCCCAAACGATTTCCACTAGTAGTCAAACACATAGGAGAACTACGAGAAGAAACATATAGAAAGCACAATATCTCATTTGGTGGTCACTTAACTGAACTAGCAAAAATTAGAGATGACGCAATTAAATCAAAATCCTTTTCTGCTGCAACTAATGCAGAAAAAGCACGAGGTGCTGTGGGTGGGTTATATATTGAACAAAAAATAATTAGAACAGGTAAGATAGAGGATCTTACCGAAGAAGAATTAAATAAAAGAATTTCATCAATTGTTGATGACAATACTTTACTCTTAGATCCCAAATCCAAAGATAAAGAACCTAAGAATAAAAAACCGAAGCCTATTCTATCTTAGTTATTTTCTCTTTTTCTTTTTAGATTTCTTTTTTTTCTTAACTATTTTCTTTTTTTTCTTTTTAGTCATTATTTCCTCCTTCCACTGATAGGGTCCCATTTCTCTAAGTCTATATTTACGATGTGTTTTATTATATTCTTCCTCACTTATTACCACTACTCGTCAGACTCTTCTAATTCATCAATAGCTTCATCAATTTGATTAAGAATCTCATCTTCTTTTTCTTCTATCTTATCTAATTGATCTTTAAGCTTTCTTAACTTCTTAGCAATCTTATTCATTTCTCCTCCTTTCTAGTTTAACTTAATCAGCTTTCTAATACAAGACAAAGGTATCATTGTTCTATCACCAAATGAAATTTCCTTAGTGTCAGCATCTTTATCATAAGATGCAAATACTTTAATATGGTGTTTATCCTTAGAGAATAACCAACCCTCATTAACAGGATAAGCTAATTTCATTCTGTTGAATTGTTTTTCGTCGGCCCAGCCAGAGTCTGAGATAATGTCCATCCATTCAATCCGATACTTTGAATACGGGATGTCGTTTGACTGTGTAGGCTCTACCAGTTTTCTTTTTCTTCTCGGTTTTCTTCTTTTCTTCTTTGCCATAATAATAATCTGGATTATGTTTCTTATTAAACTCGTTAATAAAATCTGAGGGACTACTCCAATTTCTACTTCTACCTATCATACTTTAACCCTATAGCATTTCTAGAATATTTTTCCTAATTTGGGGACCCAAAAGTTCCGCGCGGCCCCTATGATCAAAAACCCTTGGATCACAAGGCTCATTTAAGCAACTGCTCTAAAACCATTGGTATTCCTTACTAATCACGAAATCACCAGATCACGAAGAAGTCAAAGTGCTGATTCACTCATTTTAATGTTTTGAAAAACCTATAGGTTCGTGATCAACCGCATAAAACCTCACTTCTTATATAATCCCAGTCACTTGTCGCCAGACACCTGACACTAGAAACTGTGACATATATGTCACACTAGGTCTTGAAACAACATCAGCTTGTTCTGATTGACCATAATTCTGCCAAGAAGCTGCTCTATTTTGACCATTAAACCGTCCAATTGTTCTTCGTGGATGTTTTCTGTCTCTGTTTCCAACAACACCCGTAGCTGTCTTTCATCCTCCATCATTGCCTTTAGGATTCGTCGTTCAACAGTTTTAACTGTTTTTTTGTTCATAATATTTTCCTACCCTTTCTAAAAATTGATGTTGATATTTAACAAACTCTTTCCCTTTAACCTGAAATTTTTGGAAATAATTGTCAGGGGTACACATCAATATTACCCCTTGAGTGATCTCAGTCTTATGCACATAGTTATGAGCCATTGCATACGCCCCGAGTTGAAGAAAATAATCCTCAATCCACTCCTTACGTTTCGGTCTATTACTTTGTTTAAAGTCTACAATCGAATCCTCATAGTCATAGACGCCGACCACATCGGTGGCGCCTGCATATAGCCCTGGGTAATATAAGACAACTTCACTGCCCCATATTTCAGAAAGATCGCATAAACCCTTCTCAATTATAGTGTCAGCCATGGCCTTAGCAACCTTGCCTTCGGCCGTTAAATCTAAATGTCCTTCCCCTAAAATATGTTTCTCTAAATGCATATGCATGTTGGTTCCACGCGAAGCCGCTTGATCCCTGATTCTTGTCGCCTGTTCCTGGCCGACTCTTGCCTGCCAATTGGAGATAGATTCCTGCGCCTCCTGACTTTTAGTGGCACCCAGTATCGTTGTAACACTGGGTAACTTTTCGTTACCTACCTCATAGGTTCTGAGACCATCAGTCGTTGACCGGGTCGACGGCGGGTAATGATAAAGTTTATTCCATTTCATACATTTAAGGATAGATCCTTCTATCCATGTGACATTTCTCTTTTATCCATGTCAGCCAATTGCTTATGTATGTTTTGAGACATTTTAACAATTTCAGGAATAATAAGATAAGGATTTTGAAGAGCAACCGATAAACATCGACTGTTTTCTAATGTTTCCTTTCTCTCTTCCTTCGATAAATTGTTAAAGGAGAATCGCGTCATGGCAATATGAGTAGCTAAAACTCTTTGCAGTACCAATTTAGTATGATTGATATGGGTCTCAATCAGATTCTTATTTTGAGTTTGTTTCTGCGCTTCTCTAGCATAATAACCAATCATACGACATTTAGTATTAAGATAAGCTTTGTTGCTATCATAATCATACCAGGCCCAATCACCATCATTTTCTCTAGAAGAGTCTAAAATAACTTCGGGCGTACAATCGGCTTTCCCTTGCATCGATTTATGTTTTTCATTCTTATTCTTAAGACCGGCATATAACGGACTTTTTCCAAAGATGGATTTAGGTTGTTTTCCTGGTTCCACACCTCCTGTCCCTCCATTAAAAGTTCCTTGACAATGACCTTTAATGGGCACTATTTTGCCTGATAAAAGAAGCTTTTCTGCATGCTCAGTTCCGAGTTCATGAATGAAGTTAACTCCGGATAACCACTTATTAATATTTTTCGCAAAGGTACCATCCTCGGCCATTCTGTCAGAAAATTTTTGGGCTCGATTCGCTTCATTTTCCCTCAATGCAGCCGGCATCTGTTCCTTAAAAAATTCTTTCCAGAGAGGTTTGAATGATTTAATAGTGGCGCCATTTTTTCGAAGAGTCGTTCTGTATTGATCCTGTTTAAATCCTTTGGGTTCAATAATAAGGGCCACTTCTCCACAAGAAAAAGGAAGTCCCCAATAACGAAGAGGATTTTTTCTTCCTCCTTTGGAGTCAAATTCAAGGTCTAACATTTCATCATTGTTCATAAATCCTAATTGGCCATTAACCACACAATCTGTAGCAGAACCTCTTTTTCCTTTTTTATCACTTAAAAGCCACCAAAAGATTTTAGCAGAATCATGATTTAATACGCCAGATTTTTCAGAAAAATGATCTAACCAGTGTTTATGACCCAAGACTCTTTCAGGGTTGGTACGGTCTTTTCTTTTAATTTGTACCAAGAATTTAATATACCTAGGGATATCGAAAAACTTGGTGTTGTAATAAGCTTTAAGCCAATGAATTCCTATTCTTGATTTTTTTAACAAAGACCCTTCCTCATAATTAGTGGGAGGATTTAAAGTATTTTCTTTTTCACTGTTCCCCATCAGCGTTAAACTAGTTCCCTTTTTATACTTTTGTACAAGTGAAGGGAGGTCACTGAAGTGCATGGGGATGGTACAACTGTTAAACTCATCACTATGTTCAACTGCGAATAAGTCATTGTCATTAAAATAAACTCTACAACGATTACCTTCATCTTCATTGTAACGTTTAGAAGAATAAATAAGACCTTCTTTATTATTAGCAAAACCGGAGATTTTAGTTCCTACCCCTTTATTTCCGTGTTCAGACTCTTCCTCAGTTTCACTAAGATTAATAATTAAATCGGACATGCTATCTTTGGGCATGCCAATGCCATTATCGACAATAGTTAATTTATTCTTGAACTTTTTATCTTCTCCTACAAAAATTTCTCCTTTATAAGAGGGGTTTAGTTTTTTCATTTTTGCACAAGCCTCTAAAGAGTTTTTAGCAATCTCTCTATAAATTTGGTCGGCCGGTGTAGATTCTGCACTCTCTACAAAAAATTTAGCTTGGCCTCTTTCACTTAGCTTTGGTCTTTTATCTTTATTTATACTCATTATATTTCTCCTTTATGATTGTTAGTATAAGTTATTCTGGGAGTATTGTCAATAGGTTTATTCTACTCCATTAATTCTTTCCATACGCAGCGCTTCTTCCAACCTGTCAGCCTCTCGGTATCTTTCCATTTCATCTTCCACTTTCTTGGCCTGATTCACAGCTGCTTTAATAGCGCGGTCAGTCTCTTTTTGATTGTCTAATAGTTTTTTCTTTTTTTTCATCTTTCCATCCAAAAAATAAGCGATCAAGTAGATAAACAAAGGGAAGCAGAAAGTACCATATAATAACGAGGTAGGTCTTCACAACTGCATTCATTATATCTTTAATCATATTGTTATCAGCATATAAATAGATAGCAAACTCATCAGCCCTAAAGATATAAATATAATAAAAAATATTTTATTCATTTCTATAAGCCTCTAAACTTACTACATTAGGTTCGCTATAGTCGGGTTCGTAGTGATCTATAATTTGTTCCAACTGATGCATCTTAACCTGAGAATACGGCCATATTATTTTAGCAACATGATAGGCATCCCGGTGACTGCATCGCCATCGCCATTGGTCCTTCCAGTGTGGTTTAGAAGATGGAGATTTGTTTTTAATATTGAGAATAACGCTGCCACATCCTACAGTTTCATGAACCCAACGGATTACATCTTGATCAGTCATAGATATTTCAAGAGTAATTCTCCATACTTTTGTCTTTCTTGTACCAGTTCCTTTATGTTTTTTCTTGGTCTCCATACGCTGTTTGTACTGGACACACCCTTCTCCATCAAACAGTCCTGCTAAATAAGCAATATTGGTTATACTAATTTTTTGTTCCATTTTTTTGTTTTATTTTAAAGACATCACCGTATTTTCCGGTATATCCAAATGATCCATGATGAGTTAAGATAGAATCAAGATTAGCATAAACTTTAAACCCTGCTTGTTTTGCAAGATCACAGAAAAAAATATCTTCTCCTTTCCAAATTCCATCTTTAAAATTGCAGTCCCAAAAGTTATAGATTCTCATATCTTTGGGGAAAGTGTCTTCGTTAGGATGAATTTTTATTTCTCTTTCGGGATACTTTTCTATTAATTTTTTAAAGACTTCTCGTTTTATTAACATCATACCTGCTGGACCATTTTCAATTTCAACCAGTCCTCCCGGTAAAATCTCAACATGCTGAGGATTGTTAATACTGACGGTGTACTTAATAGAACTGGGATCGTTTGTTTTAACTCGGTAAGGGGTGCAACAAATATCTTTGTTGGCAATTAACATTTTAAGAACACACTCAGGTTCAAATTCTAAATCGGAATCTATAAATAATAAATAGTCTTCGTCACGCTGAAGGAATCTTGACATTAAAATATTTCTTGCGTAAGCAATGTAAGGGGATTTCATCGTATTGAGTTCAAATTTAAGACCCGCATGGATAAGTTCTTTTATTAATTTAATCATTGAAATCATGGTTGGAATTTTAACCATGTCATAGCATGGCATAGCTATATGGATGGACGGTTTTTTTATATCTTTAATTTTATTCACAGTGATAACCAATCATTAACTTTCCATCAGGAGTATAGTTGCCTTGTTGTTTGGGATCCTTGTTGCGTGAGTCGTGATACTTGGTATTTATTTCACGCCACTTTTCACCAAATTGATTGCAATCTAGTCCGCTGGTTTTTATTTTTATTTCTTCTAGTCCAGTGGTACTAAGCAAAAGAATAATTACAAATTTCATTCTTCTTTTGCATCATATCTGCGAGAGCCCCATTTTACTGTTCGGTTAAAATCAGGAGCGTTTATTTCCAATGTAGCAAACGGTCTCCATGATTTCTTCATCAGATTTAATTCTAATAATAATACCGACCATTGTTTCGGGCTAATATTATTAGAACTGATCGTTACTTTTTTTGTCATTCTTTATTATCCACTTTAGTCCTGATGTTACAGGATTAAAACCTTCAAAATCTGTTTTAGTGCATCCAATGCAAACCGTCAGCATCAACATAAATAGAATTAGCTTTTTCTTCATCAATTTCTCCTTGTGAATTACACATTGGACATTGTACTACTTTGTCTACTTGTTTTTCTACACTCTCCTTAACTTTAAAGAAACCATTTCCAGTGCATCTTGGACAAATTACTTTTTTATTCTCTAAGGGGTCCATTAGATTTTACTTTTTTTACTTTCTTTATTTCTTTTTCTACGAGGTATTCAATTGTCTTAGATAAAGATAACGGTACCTCAAATATTGCTTTACTTAAAACGCCTACATCACTATATGTTTTTTTAGAGAGTGAAACGTTTTTAAAGCGTGTTATGTCTGTCATATATATTCTCCTTAATTATGTTCTAATATAATATGGGATAATATAGAAGTCAAGGGGAAAATGATAAAATTTACATTAATAATCTGGGTGTGTTCTTTTTTAGCACCCGATCTGTGTATGAAGCCTATTGTCCATCCTACTATGTACAATAGCTGGTATGAGTGCTCTCGAGCAGCTCATAGGGAGTCTTTAAAGGCACTCTCTCATCTTGGATATAGCTATGTTAATAAACATAAAATTGGAACCCGTTATACGTGTAAATCTAATGAAACAATATAGGTATTGACTTTAAGTGATGTGTGATATAAATGTCACACTATATTCACACCTTCTTCTTTCTGCCTCTTTTTTCTTAAGGGGCAGGAAGTTATCTCCCCTGGCCAACGTAGGGTTTATAGTTACGTTTTTCTGATTTATTCATCTTTTTTTTATGGCGGCCAATTTTACGTTTGGTCCTTTTACGGTAATTGTTAACACCCCACTTTGGTGCCTTACCCATTTGGAGTCTGCATTTTCATCTCGTAGCGAAATGTTTTTGAATCTTTTATGTGTGGAATATAACTAATTTTTCCATTGACTTGCTGTTTGACATCAAAACCACAGGTTAGACATCTATAGACATAGTCGGTTGAGACAGAGACTAAGATGGTGCTATGGTTACAGTGAGGACAGGTGCCGTTCACTATTTGCGCATTAATTTGAAGATTAATGCCGAAGTCAGATTTCTTAAATGAGTCATTGGACTTAGAATTGTTTTTAGTAATTGTTTTTTCTTTTTTAAATATTTCATTATAGTTTTTCCTATATTGCTTTGTTGATATTCTGGATCTTCCATCCCAGGGTCTGTCTTTTTTCTTGTTAGACACTAGTAAAGATCTTTCCATTCAGTGTCCTTAACGACCGAACTGTCTAAATGAGGTTGTTTTATTTCTTCTTTAGGATTAGCTTCAACCTCTACCCCACTTTCATCTATGTTATCCATCGGCGCTCTTCCTATAAAAAAAGACTTTAATTTGTCGTAACTAGGTTGAGGTTTCGGAACTATCACTGTGTTCGTAATATCTATTGGTTTTACCATGTTTTTCCTTCCTTGAGTATTTGGTTTTATCTTTTACCACACGCGGCTGGTAACGTCCATCCCCTAAATCTTTGGCTATGGGGTTTTTATTTCTTCGATTCTTTTTAAGGAAAAAAGCATAGTGCTTTCTGTTCATTTTTAATAACGTGATTCTGCGTTATAACTATCACTCTCATATCCATGATCCAGAACTTCTACAATACGTATACGGCCTTGAGTTTCCCCTTTTTCCTCTATGTATTCTACTCTTGCCTTAATATTTGCACCGCATTTAAATTGAATGCGCTCGGGTTCGATTGTCCGCATCGCGATTCTCTTCGCCTTAAGGCAGTCTGACATTGATTTTTGGTACGTGTGCTCGACTAACTCTCCATTCATGAAGAGACAAAGTGCCACACATATAATAACTTCTTCCATTACTATTCTCCATTACTAAAGGATCTTTGTTTATCCTTTAATTTTTCTACATCTGATTGTAGCTTATTAACAGCTTTTTCTAAAGCTTCTATATTAACTGCATTGTGTAACATACCGTCGATTCTTTCCTGTTGTTTATCAGTTTGTTTATATAATTCTTCGATCAACATAAATTGTTCTGAATCAGCGGGGTAAGGATCCGAGTAATCCACGAGGCCATTTTATTCTGAACTCTGAATTCATTTCGAGATCCTTCTCCATAATTTGTAGTTTAGTTGCGTGTGTATTTAATTTTTCTTGAATGCCGAAAAAAGCCCAGGTCCCGATCGCCACGAGGGTGATGAGACTAGCTACCGTCTTCATCGGCATTTGAACGTTTGCGTGTTCCGAAATTTTTAATGTCATTATTCTCTTACTAATTTTTTCCAATCAGGCTCTTGATCTCTAGGTATATAAGGTTCATAACCTTGTCCTGCAGCTTCCTCATCATCTTTTCCAACAATGGCTTGAACTTCAGGAACATAATGTTTTAACATATCTTCAACACCTCTATGTAAAGTAATCTTAGACATTGCACATCCACTACAGCTTCCTGATAATTTTAGAGTAGCCACGCCAGTATCCATGGCAAAATCAATAAAGCCAATAGCACCATTGTGAGCCGCAACGGACGGGGCAACCTTCTCTTCCAGAATAGTTTTAATATCCTTAGTGATTTCATCTTGAGTTCTCATTTGATCTCTTAGTTACAATTGTTTTTATCTAGGTCTGCTGGCATATCTTTTGTAAACCAAAACCAAGAAGATATTTTAGTTCCTTCTTGAGTATAGGTACATTTTTTGCCTACTGAGCAGGCGCTCAGGGCAAATAATAAAGCCAGGACCAGAAATAGTTTATTCATTTTGCTCCTTTAATTGTTCTATTTGTCTATAGGTCAAAGTTGGATTTTCTTTGGCAAGTTGATGAATGCTTTTTGTTTGGCAACATTCCCCTGATTCTTCCTTTTCTTCAGTATGTGTCTTACAACATATTGTTTTGTCTATTGACATGCTTCACACTCTTCAGTCTCATGTTCGCAACTTAGGCATGTGCATAAACCATACATATCACCATGTTCTTTTAGATTACAGTGACAGTTACAATTACAATGTTTACACTTATTTTGTTCCATAAAAATCCTTAAATAACCAATCCATAAATTTTTTCCACCATTTTTTAATCATCTTTGGTTTCCTCAATGTTATAGAAGAATCTGTCAGAATCTTCTGTCTTCCATTTCCTACTATCCTCGACATTCCATTCACTTGTTTGAACCTTCCAATCGAATGGAACTTCATCTTTAACAGTAAATGAAGGAATACTCCATATAATTCTATTGTTTGGTTGTGCTGCATAGTTGCCATCATCTAAAGCCATGATGTGAGCACACTTATGTTCGTGTGGAATCTCTGAATGATCTGTATCTACAATATTACTCTCGGGATGAGCCCAGTCAACTGTAAAAAGGTATGCTCCCGCATGCCATTTTTTATCTTTACCAATATATTTTCCTGATTGTCCGTCTAGGATATCAAAAGAAGTAACGCTAGGATAGTAACTAAAGCAATTCCAAAGCTCCAGCTCATCAAGTCGATGTCGAGGAACTTCGTTTGCGTCATAACCTTTTTGAATAAATGCAGAAAGGGGTAGCCGATAGAAGACTGCACCATTTTCCATAATAGCGTGAAAGAGTATAGGACGTCCCGTAATCGATGCCAACCCAAATACAATACAATCCTCCACCTCTCCATGGTGGTCTTTAAGGTCATAGAGATACTCTCTCCTGATCTGTGCGTAAGTTACAGGAATGTTTGCATTCAGGTAAGCCATTTCTCATAGAGTTCCTAGTTTACTAGAAAATAAATAGCAACGACTACTATCACTGCGATGATAGATGTCTGTGGATGAGCTTTTGCCCATGTCCAAACTTGTTTTACTTTTTCCATAATTATCTCCTTAATGTATGTCTCCCCAGTTTTTACCGGATTCATAGTCTACCTTGTTAGGTATCTCCAGGTCAACCGCAGATTCCATAATTTCAATTATACGTTTTGCTTGTTTATCACTTTCTACAGAAATATCCAGTTCATCGTGTATCTGTATATGAGGAATAATTCCTTCTTTATACAGTTCTAACATAGATTTTTTAGTCATATCAGCAGCTGATCCTTGAATTAATTTATTTAAAGCTTTGTAAGTGTATGCTCTTCTGATACCTGGTCCATGTTCTTGAACTGCTTCATTGAAAGGTAATGCTTTATGCATACCAAAACTATTTGGTTCCCATAAAGGAAATCTACAAAGTCTACCGAGTAAAGTTCTAATTTGTCCTCGATGTTGTGCTCTATTAGAAACGGACTTCATTAAACTTTTAACAAAAGGAACTCTGCTGTGATAAATAGAAAAAAGTTCTTCAGCTTTTTCTTTTGATACTCCAAGTTCAGCTTGAAGTTTTGCTTTACCCATTCCATAAAATAATCCTAAATTAATTGTTTTAGCTTGTAGTCTAGGTATGTCAGCCATCTTTGCAACAATTGTATGGAAATCAGCGTCCCCTTCAGTATAGGCATTTTTAACATTAAAGACACTTGCGTCTTGATCAAGGGATGCATAGTGAACTACTAATCTTGGTTCTTGTTGATTGTAGTCAAAGCATCCCCACTCGCAACCTGATTCTGGAATGAATAGG
>Ga0208030_1001240_pt1 | contig 15232 bp, 10 predicted proteins | sample MalvirDeepMed_M9_FD_184246 | JGI IMG/M metagenome (GOLD analysis project Ga0208030, IMG submission 184246) | Marine viral communities from the Global Malaspina Expedition - Malaspina viral metaG DeepMed_M9 (SPAdes) (version 2) | ecosystem: Environmental > Aquatic > Marine > Oceanic | place...
AGAAATATTAGATAATAAATATTTAATTGTTGGTTTTGATGATGAAAGTAATAGAACATTATTTCAATTTGCTTCAGATAAACTTTTATTTCAAAATCAAACTGGTGGAAGTAGTAACACAATTATAAAATCAAATGCACTCTATAGAGATAGAGCCGCATGGTACCACTTTTGCGTTATTGTAGATACGACACAAGCAACCGATACAAATAGAGTAAAAATGTATGTTAATGGCTCACAAGTAACAAGTTTAGCATCATCAACTTATCCAAGTCAAAATACAGATATGGAATTAACAGATGCCACAAATTCTATTTTATTAAATCAAAAAGGAGATGGTTCAGATTATAATTCTGGTTATTATGCTGAAGTGGTTGTATTAGATGGAACTGCCGCAAGTATTACAGATTTTGGAGAATTTGATTCTGACAGTCTGACAATTTGGAAACCGAAAGATGTATCAGAATTAACATTTGGTACGAATGGTTTTTATTTAGACTTTGAAGATAGTGCTAATTTAGGCAACGATGCCAATGGTGGAACAGATTTTACAGAAACTAATCTAGCCGCAGCAGATCAAGCTACAGATACACCGACTAATAATTTTTGTGTCATGAATGTTTTAGATAATTATTATTCTGGTGCAGCTTTTTCAGAAGGTAATTGTAAAGTAGTATCAACAACTGGTACTTATCCATATAATACTGCAACTTTTGGAGTAGCAAGTGGAAAGTGGTATTGGGAAGTAAAAGTAGCAACATCTTCTTCTGATGGTCAGCTGATAGGAATTGCTAATTATCCTGTTACTGCAACAAATCATGATCTTGGAAAATTTGCTTATGAATATGGCTATAGTAGTAATAATGGTAAAATTAATACTAGTGGTACAGGTACAACTTATGGAAATAGTTACACCACAAGTATTATAAGTGTAGCATTAAATCTTGATGATAATGAAATACAATTTTACAAAGATGGTACAGTTCAAAATAGTGGAACAGCACATGCAATTGTTGCACCAGCTAGTACAGATACAGGATTTTATTTTCCAGCAGTAGGAGATAATGGTGCTACAGGAACTTATGAATTTAACTTTGGCGGTTGTCCAGCTTTTGCAATCTCATCAGGAAACGCAGATGCAGATGGTTATGGAAATTTTGAATACGCAGTACCTAGTGGATTTTTTGCATTAAATACTAAAAACTTAGGAGCATATGGAGGTTAAATGGCAGCTTATACAACAATAGACGATCCTTCAGCATATTTTAAAGTGCAACTCTATACTGGGGATGGATCAACACAGGCAATAACTTTTGATGATACTGATACAGATATGCAACCAGATTTAGTTTGGTTAAAAGATAGAGCAACTTCCACTGCTTATGAAAGTATAGAAGTATCATATAAACTTTATGACGCAGTAAGAGGAACAACAAAATTTTTATCATCAAATGTTAATGGTGCAGAAGGTACAGAAAGTGGAGTTACTGCTTTTGGTTCTGATGGATTTACTTTAGGTAGTGCTGCGGGAACAAATGCAAATACAGTAACTTTTGTAGCTTGGTGCTGGAAAGAATCTGCAACTGCTGGGTTTGATATAGTTTCATATACTGGAAATGGGAGTGCAAGAACAATATCACATTCACTTTCAGCAGTTCCACATTTAATAATTGTTAAAAACCGTGATGCCGCCGATTCGTGGCAAGTGTATCATGGTGCAAATACAGCAGCACCAGAAACAGATTATCTGTCGCTTGATGTTGTTACAGTTACTACTGACGCTTCTGACAGATGGAACGATACCGCTCCAACTTCTTCAGTATTTAGTTTGGGAGCTGGTGCTGAGGTGAACACTAACACCGAGACTTATATAGCTTATGCGTTTGCACCTAAACAAGGCTTCAGCAAGTTTGGCACTTATGATGGGAATGGAAACGCTGACGGCCCCTTCATATACTTGGGATTTCGCCCAGCATTTGTTTTATGGAAAAATGCAGAATATGCAGAAAATTGGCACATTATTGATAATGAAAGAGATACATATAATTTAGCAAACAATGGTTTAACACCTAATGAAAATTATCCTGCGAGTGATGATGCTAATATTCAAATGGATTTTTTATCTAATGGAATAAAAATTAGATCAGCAAGCCATGTAACATCTAATGTTAGTGGAAACTATTACGTGTATATAGCTTTCGCAGAAGCACCATTCGTAAATTCAAACGGAGTACCTTGTAACGCGAGATAATTATGCTACAAAAAATTAGAATACAACCAGGATTTAATAAACAAGTCACGGCAACGGGCGGCGAGGGTCAATGGATAGGTGGTGACTATGTTAGATTTAGATATGCTACACCTGAAAAAATAGGTGGCTGGGCCCAGCTAGGCGATCAAACGCTGACTGGAAGAAACACAGCACTTCATCATTTTGTCAATGCGAGTGGAATTAAATACGCTGCATTAGGAACCAATAGAATTTTATACGTGTACTCGGGAGGAGCTTTTTATGACATTACTCCTCTTAAAAGTACAACAACATTAACAAGCGCTTTTACAACAACAAATGGCGATGCAACGGTTACGATAACTTTTGCATCTGATCATAATATTTCTAAAGGAGACATTATTGTTTGCGATAATTTTACTTCTATTACTAATTCTGATTTTGCTGAGAGTGATTTTAAAGATGTAGTTTTTCAAGTGGCAACTGTCCCAACTTCTGCAACGATTACTGTTGAAATGGGATCCAATGAAAGTGGATCAGGAGCGTCCACATCAGGAGGCATAAGAGTCAAACATTATTATTCAATAGGACCTGCCGTTGAAGAATCAGCTGCTGGTTGGGGACTTGGATTATGGGGTGGTACGGTCGCTGGAGAAATTACAGACACACTAGATGGAGCATTAACTTCAGGTTCATCTAGCATTGTTCTAGATAATTCTGCATCGATGCCTGCTTCAGGAACAGTTTTAATAGACAGCGAGCGTATTGCTTATACAGCCAATGCTACTGGAACAGGAACTTTATCAGGATTAACAAGAGGATCAGATAACACGACAGCCGCTTCTCACTCGGACGGGGCAACGGTTACCGATGCTTCAGACTATACCAAGTGGGGTGCATCGCAAACAGGTGACGTAATTACGGCTCCCGGTCTATGGCACTTGGACAATTTTGGAAACAAACTAATTGCAACCATCGTTGATGGTGCAACTTTTGAATGGGACTCCGATGCAACGGGAGCAACATCTACAAGGGCAACGATTGTTGCTAATGCACCAACGGCTACAAGACAAACTCTGGTTTCAACACCCGATAGACACTTAGTATTCTTTGGAACGGAAACAACAATTGGTACGACATCGACACAGGACGATATGTTTATTAGATGGTCGGATCAAGAATCAATTGATGCAAGCACTTCGTATGCGCCTTCAGCAACCAATACCGCTGGTACACAAAGACTGGCCGACGGAACACGGATCATAGCGGCTATTAGGGGACGTGATGCAATTTATGTCTGGACGGATCACGCTTTATTTATCATGAGATTTGTTGGCGCTCCTTTTGTATTTTCATTTCAACAAGTTGGAACGGGATGTGGACTAATTGGAAAAAACGCAGCGGTTGAAGTAGATGGTTCTGCATACTGGATGTCAGAGAATGGTTTCTTTAGATATACAGGTAAACTGGAATCACTAGCGTGCTTGGTTGAAGACTATGTTTTTGATGATATTAATACTGTTCCAAGAAACCATATTTTTGCAGGACTGAATAATTTGTTCGGCGAAGTTACATGGTTTTATCCAGGAAGCGGTGCTGCATCTAACAATAGATCGGTTACTTATAACTACATGGATTCAACAGCAGAGCGACCGGTATGGACTACAAGCACACTGGCAAGAAGTTCCTGGTCAGATTCGCATGTATTTGGCAAGCCTCACGGAACAGAATATGACTCTGATGCAACGAGCGATTCAACAGTTGGTAATACGGATGGTGTTTCAATATACTATGAACACGAAACAGGAAATAATCAAATTAAAGCAGGATCAGCTTCGGCTATTGCTGCAAGTATTGAATCAGGTGATTTTGATATATCAGCAGTACAGGGTGGAGGAGCAGATTTAAGAGGAGACGGTGAATACATGATGAAAATCAGAAGAGTACTTCCAGACTTTTTACAACAAACTGGTGATGCAAGAGTGACTTTAAACTTGAAAAACTATCCAACAGATTCACAGGCTAGTTCATCACTTGGACCTTTTACATCTACAACAAGCACAACAAAAATAGATACAAGAGCGCGTGCACGTGCTATATCTTTAAAGGTCGACAATACAAGTACCGGGCAACACTGGAAACTAGGTACTTTTAGATTAGATATACAAGCGGATGGAAGAAGATAATGGCAATAGATAAAAGTTTAAGACAACATTATACAGTGCAGGGGGGAAGGATTGGATTTCAGCGTGGTCACCATGCTGCTGGTATGCCAGGTGGAACTAGTAGTGCTGATCGAGGCGGAGAGGCACATAAAGCTGCTGCAGACAAAGCACAAAAAGCTGCTGCGGAGGAAAGAGCTAATGCTAGAGAAAAAGCAATACAAATAGCTGCAATAACAAAAAAAACAGCAACAAAAAGTCCGCATAGAGATACTAAGGAACAGATAGAGGAGCAGATTGCATTAGATAAAAAAGCACAAATAGAAAAAGATTGGAAATTTCAAGATGTAAAAGCTAAACCAAAAGTAACAACACCTAAAAAAGCAGCTGGACCATTTGATTATCTTCAAGGACCAACACCTAAAACAGACACAACTACCTATCACGGCAAAGACGATCAGGTATTTACTATTACCAGACCAAAAAAATATAGCCCAACCTATTATCAAGATAGAAGTAAAATAGGCGGACAAACTTGGGGTGAAAGAGCTAGAGAAGATGTTTACGGTGGTTTTTTTGATAGTGGTATAGGAAAGATTATAAAAACGATAGCACCTTTTGTTATTCCTGCGCTTCTTCCAACTAAACTTGCTACACCATATTCAATGTTTAGCAAAGCTAAAACTATATCTAAATACGCAAAAGATTTGGGACTTACAGAAAAAGATGTTATGTCAACTTTATCCAGTAATTTAACAAGTAAGGCAACAGATTTAACAGGAAAAAGATCTACAACAGATACTACAGACACTAGAGATGATAGAGACAGAGGAGATGGTAGATCACAAGCACTTCAAAAAATAGCAGCCCCGAAAGCAGATGTAGTAACTGAAAGTGTTCAAAGATTTACACAACCACAATTAACTGAACTACAAAAAAGACAATCTATACTACAAGGGTACGCTGATAAAGGGGCTTTGAACGAAAGAGGTCAAAGTACTTTAATGCAATTAAATCAAATGCTAGAACAAGCTTTAGCATCCGTGGCCCACGGTGGAAGAATTGATAAACCTTTAATGGGTAGAAATAGATATATATAATGGCTAGAATAGTACAATCATTAACTCAACCTTTAGAAAAATACGATCAACAAATACAACAATCATTTGTTAGGGACGTTGATAGTATAGTACAAAAATTAAACACTACTTTTCAACAGGATTTAAAAGAGGAAGCAGAAGCGGAAAGCTTCTTTATGGCATAATGGCTAATACATTTGTAAACAAAAAGGTAGATTTAACGAGTACCAGTGCAACAACCCTATATACTGTGCCATCGGCTACGACCGCTGTGATTAAATCTATCCTCGTGTCCGAAGATTCAGGGAACGCGGATACAATAACAGTTACAATAACCGATACGGATAGCGCTGTTTTCAGTCTTTTTAACGTTAAAGCAATCTCGGCCAGCGGGACATCAGAATTGCTTTCTGCGCCATTAGTTGTCGCCGAGAGTGAAATTATAAAAGTAACCGCAGCAACGGCTAATAGACTACATGTCGTATTGTCTGCGCTTGAAATTAAACCTAGGATCGTGACATCATAGGCTTGCTTTACTTGTGAAAAACAAGTAATATTATAAACCCAGGTGAAATTCCTGCCTTTAACAACTACACAAAATTATGGCTATAGATTATAACTCAGGAATATCATCATTAAACGCGGGAGCACCAGATATTAAATATACAGGTGACGAAGGTCCTAGATCCCCACAACAACAGCAACAGATGCAACAACAAAAAATGGCATCTTTGATGCAAGAATATAAAGACTATGTAATGCAACAAGAGGAAGCAGGAAGACCTGCAATGCCTTTTGAAGAATGGGTAAGAAGTATACAATCACCTATGGCTTACGGCGGAACAGCAAGACCCACATACACGCAATCAAGAAAACAAAGAATGGCGTATGGTGGTGTTGCAGGATTAGACGGACGAAGAAGATATGGAATTGGATCATGGTTTCAGGAAAAAATTATGGATCCTGTTAAAAAAGTTATTCCAAAAGAAATTAAAGAGAATCCAGCGCTTACTGCTGCTATAACTGGTGGTGCATTAAATCAATGGGGACTTCCAATAGATATGTTTGGTTTAGAAAAAGGTGCTGGAAAGAACTGGTTAGGAGAATTAATAAGCAAGGTTCCTGGAACAGGAGATAAAACTATTGATATGGTTTTAGGTGGCGAAAGAGGAGCGGATCAAATTGGTCTTGGTGAAGGTTTAGGTAATATTTTTAAAACTGTTACTGGTCAAACAGTTGCTAGTCCACGTAAAATTCAAGAAAATACAGCTATTACAAATACAGGAATTACTGGTAAAGATGGTGTATGGACTCCAGGAGGAATGGATTCTAGTTTAGAAGCAGCTACAAGATATTTAACTGGTAATTTACCACCACAATTAGGTGGATCAAGCACTTTACAAGATGCAGTAAATTATGCAAAAGGATTGCCTACAGGTACAAGTATAGGAACTAAAATTAAAAATGCATTACTAAATACTGGTGGACAAGATTATGATGAACAAGGAAGACCTAAAGTTAACTGGGCAGGTCCTCTAGCAATAGGTTCAACTATGGGAGCTATTGCAGGAGCAATGCCTAAATCTGTACTTCCACAAGATACATCAGGAATTAATATTGCAGACATTCGTAGACGAGCTAAAATAGGATCAGATCCAGGTTTACATTTCCTTCCACCACCTGAAGCAACAACAGAATACGCTCAAGGCGGAAGAATCGGAGCTTTCAACGGAGGCGCAATGGTTGATCCAAGAATGTCACAAACTTATGCACAGAATAAAGCAGCGCAAGACGTTCAGAGAGAAGCAAATTTAAGAACGAGAGGATTAGGAAGTATGCCAGGTTATGAAAGTGGTGCAGAAAAATTATTACGAGAATCACAACTGCCTCAGAACCTACGTGATCCAGGTTATGAAAGTGGTGCAGACACAGCATTACGAAAAAGTTTTGAAAGAATAGGTGGTCCAGCTCCTACAGAACATGATGCTCGTATTGCCCGGTTCGAAGCGGGAGACTGGGACGACACCAAGCGTGGAGAAACACGCCTGGACTTGCTGAATTATTATTTACAACACACAACCGGTGGAGGTGGTGGGTCAAAGAGTGTTGATCCCCAATGGTTTGATGAAGATCCTGATTTTGTTCCACCTACAACACCTGAGGCTACACCATTAAAGTTTAATATGGGACCAGGACCAATAGCACCAGGTACTACAGATCCATACCAATTAATGTCTGGACTTAGTGCTCAAGAAATGAGTAATTTATCTGGCGAAGAGTGGGATGCATTAGATCAACAATATGAAAATTTATCTCAATCTGAAAAAGATAGTTTAGATCAACAAATGATGGCAAGTCAAGATCAAGAACTTCAAAACTATCTTGATGATCAAGCAAAATATGGAAATTATTATACTCCACAAGGGCAAACTGCTAGAACGGTTGATACTAGGGTTGGAAGACAAGTTTATCAACAAATATTAGGTGGTATGAGAGCAAACTACCCAGAAGCGTTTGCAAAATTAACGGGAAATGAAACTTTAGCTGAACTAGATAAATTAATGGGTCAACTTGAAGGACACTGGAGTAAAGGCGGAAGAATCGGAGCTTTCAACGGAGGAATACAAGGACTAATGCCAAGACGAGGAAGAATTGGGTATCAAGATGCTGGATCAGTTTTAAGTGAAGAACAAATAACACAAATAAAACAAATGAATGGTATGGGAGCAGACACTTCTACTATTTCTAGTATTACGGGAGCATCTGAAGAACAAATTAATACTGTTTTAAATCCTCCTGTTGAGAGTCAAGCTCAAGGCGGAAGAATTGGGTACGATAATGGTGGGATAGCTAGTATGAGAGAAGCATTAAAAAATAAAGGATATGATTGGTTAGATGATGCAGATGATACGACAGTTAAACAGATTTTTGATAGCGAAATGGGAACATGGACTGCTTCAGATGTTTGGAGAGCTCAAGGCGGAAGAATCGGAGCTCAAGAAGGTGGCCTAATGAACCTTGGTGGCATGGAAAAAGATTATAGACAAGAAGGTGGTTTTGTGCCATTAGGTGGAGAGGAACGAGCTGACGATGTTCCTGCAAGATTAAGTAAAAATGAATTCGTATTTACAGCAGATGCAGTCCGTTCGGCAGGCGGAGGAGACATCGATGCTGGCGCTGAAGTAATGGAAAATGTTATGAATAATTTAGAACAAGGCGGACAAATATCAGAAGAATCTCAAGGATTAGAGGGCGCTCGAGATATGTTTGCTACAGCGCAAAGATTAGAAGGAGTAATGTAATGGCACTACAACAACAAATGACACAGCCCTCACAACTAGTAGGGCAATTAGGAAAAGATTACGCAACACAACTTACAGGTTTAACATCTGTACCACTAGATACTTCTCAATTTGCACCATCGGTTGCAGCACAGGATCCTTTACAGGCACAGGCTGCATCTTTAGCAGCATCAGGTGTGGGAGGTTATCAACCTTATTTAAGTCAAGCAGGAGCTTACGGCACACAAGCTGGAACAACTATGGGCGGAGTTTCTCCGTACATAACGGGTGCTGCAGGATTAACGGGACCCGGAGCAGGAACAGGAGCAGGATCAATTGCATCCTATATGTCTCCGTACCAACAACAAGTTATTGATGCAACGCTAGGAGAGTACGACATTCAGGCACAGAAGGGTCTGGGAGCACTTGGCACAGCAGCAATCGGAGTAGGAGGCTACGGCGGAGGACGTCATGGCGTGGCTGAAGCAGAATACCAATCACAAAGCGATAGGCAAAGAGCATTATTACAAGCACAACTGTTGCAGGGAGGATTTGGTCAAGCACAACAAGCAAGACAACAAGATTATACAAATTTATTAGGACTAGGCGGAGCTCAAGCGGGACTCGCTCAAGGACAAATGGGACTAGGTCAATATCAACAGGGACTAGCACAACTTGCTCCACAGCTAGCAGGAGGAGACATTGGAACGCTAAGTCAAATGGGTGGTATTCAACAACAACAAACACAAAGAATTCTTGACGCTCAAAGACAAGCAAATCAGATGGCAGCTATGGAACCTTATCAAAGACTTGGAACTTATGGTCAAGGAATAGGACAAATAGCACCGATGATGGGAGGAACTGTATCAACAACAACTCCTGATCCAACGGCGTTACAAACGGCATTAGGATGGACTTCAGTGATGGGTGGAATTATGAATCCTAATCTTGGTAGATGATAATGAACAGAGTATTAAGAAGACCCATGTTTAGAATCGGCGGTACAGCTGAAGGAATAACTTCAGGGCTAGATCAAACTCAATTAACTGCTTCAAGACCAAGATTTGAAAATGGAAATACAGTAGATCCAGTTGAAGAAAGATTTTTAAGAAGTAGAGAACTGCTTAAAAAATATCAATCACCAAGACCTAGTGGTTTAAGTAATTTTTTAATTGACTTTGGTTTAGACATAGCATCTCGACCACCATCAGGAAGCATTTTCTCAACAGCAGCAGCTGCAGCTAAAGATCCTTTTTCAAGATACGCAGCTCGAAAAGAAGCGTACAGAACTGAAGACGATAAACTATCGGCCGCTCTTTTAGGTGATGTAATGCAGTTAGAATCTGAAGAAGAACAAGAAAGAATTGAAGCTGCAGGTGAAATGGGTAAAGATAAGGATTATGAATTTAGTAAAAGACATGATAGATATCAAGGGTTAATAGCAGACCAAAGAGAATTAGAAAAACAAAGAGGACAAGTAGAAAGTGATTTAGAAACATTACCTCCTACTGGTGATCCACGTCAGAAAGAATCAGAAATTGAAGCGATAAATAGAAAAATAGAAGACAATGCAAAACTACAAGGATTGTATGCTGATATAGAAAAAGATCAAGTTAGATCAGCAATACTTAAAGGTATTGCTAATGGTATATTTACTTTTGAAGACCTTATTGTTTATGATAAAACAGGTGTACCACCTAAAAGCGATGACTCATTCGCACAAGGTGGACGTGCTGGCTATCAAGAGGCCGGTTCTGTAATGCCTGGTGCAATGCAAACGGCAGCGATGCAGGCTCCACGACCCACGGATCAGGGACAAGATAGTTCTGCACAAAATTTAAGTTATGACGAATTAAGATCAAGACTTCCTGCATCTATTACAGATGACATTATACAACTTATTGCTAGTAGCCAAGAAGCATTAGTTGATTTTGCAAATATACAAACTCAACGAGACATTAAATCCTTTAACCAGAAGTACCAAGTAGAATTAGTCTTACCACAGGAGGCTTAAAATGGCTTCCAATCTACCATTCAAACCTAAAAAAGATCTAGAGTATAGTATTGATGAAGAATCAGTAAATAAAATTATACAGAAAAGATTTAATCCAAAAAAGAAACAAGTTAAGTTTACCTGGGAAGGTGCCAAGAATTTATTAAAAGGCAAGTTTGGTACAGCCAAAATGTCTATGGAAAGATATGAAGCATTAAAAGAAAGTAATGCTAAAGAAAAAGATTACATAGATTTTTTTGAAGAAATAGAAAAATCAACTGATAAAGGATTACAAAATCTTGCTTATGCAATAGGAGATATTGTAACCACAGGCATCGATATGGGTGCCAAGATGTTTGGTAAAGAAACTAATCTTACTGAAGCTATAACAAAAATACATGATGAAAATAGATTACAAAGTCCAGAAACTTTATTAGGTAAAGTTAATCAAGTTCTAGTTCAATATGGTGTTCCAAGTTCTGCTGGATTTAAAATAATGGATAGAGTTAAGAGACTTAATACTATTAAGAAAGCTAAGGCATTATCAACAGTAGCTATTGGAGCAACAGCTACAAACATAGCATCTAAGTCTGGATACATGGCTGGTGCCTTTGGCATTATGGATTATTTAGGAACAGAACCAGATAGAGGAAATATTCTTTTAAAGGAAATAGATACAGAAGGGTTGTCGGGATCTGATTTAGCAGCAGCTAGATTTACAAATAGATTAAGATTTGCTCAAGAAGGTGCGGCTATTGGAATTGGATTTAGTTTACTTGGAAAACCTGCATCGATTGGTTTAAAATATGGTTTAATGAAACCACTTGGTTTAGGTATGAAATATGGAGTAGGACCTGTTGTAGGTGGAGCTTCATGGTTATTATCTAAAGATAAGTATTTAATTCCAACTGCTGCAAAAGCATTAAGGGAAGGAACAACATATAGTTTAGAAAGAATAATCTCTCCTTTATTAGTAGGTAAATTACCTATCAAAACACAACTACCTGCTTATGAAAAATGGAAATTATTTTCTGTTAATTCTAATGAACCCTTAAAAGGAAGATTAAAAAGATTAGATAATATTTTATCTTGGTTTAGATCTATTGGACCAATGACAGCAAAACGATTTCATTTAACTTCAAGAGCCGCTAGAGAAATTAAAGCAAGATCTAGAACTATAGAAAAATATCTAGAGAGTATTGAAAAAAAATCATATGATTTAGCTAAAGCATTTAGGAATCAACACAACACTAAAACAACATCTCCTTCAAGTGAAAAACATTATTTAGATCAAGTGTTAACTTATTTACAAGGTGGTATAAGAAATGATCAATTACCAAGTTTATTACGAGATAGTTCTAAAAATTTAAAGGGTGAACTAATAAAAATTAAAAAAACATTTGGTGACATGTTACCAGAAAGTGAATTAAAAAATTATATTTTACAGAATCTTAATACTTACATGCGTAAGTCTTTTGCTATTTTTACAGACCCTACATACAAACCTGACAAAAAAATATTTGATGGAGCTGTACAATATATGTCAAACTTAATTAAAAATAATAGAGATTTAAGAAGAGCTGCTTTAGAAGAACCTGCTCATTTTGGTTTTAAACCTGAAGCTAAAGTTAAGAAATACGCTGAAACATTAGTCAATAAAATATTACATGAAGGTAAAACTAATGGTAGTGATCCATTAGAAGTTTTAAAGAAAATATCTAAACAACAATTAAGATTAAAAGACCTAGTTAAAACTGGTGAAGAATTACCAACAGCTATTAAAAGATTATTGGGAGAAGAAAATAATTTAAAAGCAGCAGTTTTAACCACATCATCACACGCTATAACACAGACGGTCAACAAAAAACTGTTTGATCGTTTAGCCGCATTAGGAGTTAAAGAAGGATGGTTATTTAAAGATGAAGCAAGAGCTACTGCAAGAGGTATATTAGACGCAGAAAAAATAAAACATGTACCTGGTCTTGGATTTTTGGGGTCAAGACTCGATAGATTCTATGCATCAAGACAAATTGCAGAAGCATTCAGAGGCACACCAGGTACGCTAGATAATTTAATACAACACGGTGCTTATAGAGCATTGCTACAATTAAAAGTAGCAACACAGTTTGGTAAAACAGTTTTATCTCCAGCTACACAAGTTCGTAACGTTACATCAGCAAGCTTATTTCCATTAGCTAATGGTCATATTGGTGGTGGAGCATCTGTTACTGAATCATTTAAAATGACAATGGATGATATATTTGGTGCAGGAAAGATAGTAGATGAAAAAGTATTAATTGATAAGATTGAAGATAAAATTCGAAGAGGAGTTATAGATGAAAACATAGTAGCATCAGAGCTTGGAGCGGTTCTTAAAGATATTAGAAGAGGATCTATTAATACTCTAGATGGTCTTTATAACAGACTAACTAACGGTAAATTTATGAAGACCGCGACACGTGTCTATGCAGGAGGTGATAACCTTTGGAAATGGTTTGGGGATGAGTATATGCAGTCACAATTAAAAGGCACCTACAAAAATTTAAATGCACTTAAGAAATGGTTTCCTGAAATACAAGGAGAAAGTTTTGTAGCGAGAGACTTATTTACTAATAAACTTAAAACATATGATGATGCTCTTAAAGAAGCATCTGCTTGGTATTTAAGAAATACTTATCCAACTTATAGTAAAGTTCCAGAAGCAATTAAAGCAATTAGAAAATTACCTTTCGGTAATTTCGTATCGTTCCCTGCTGAAATGATGAGAACTACTTATAATATTACTAACATCGCAGCTAAGGAAATATCATCTAGTAATCCTTTACTAAGACAAATTGGATATAGAAGAATGATAGGAGCTTATACTGTACTAGGTGGAGCAGGAACGGCTGTTGTTAATATAGCTTCTGCATTAACTGGAACATCATTAGAAGAGTTAGAAGCATATAAAAATTCGTTTGCTGCTCCATGGAATAGAAATGCTATTCTATTACCATTGGATAAATGGAATAAAGGTAGAGGAAAAGCTATTAATTTCTCATACTTTAGCCCGTATGATGTAGTTCAAAGACCTGTTGAAGCTTTTATGAAAGCTCATCACGAAGGAAAAATGAGTAATCAAGACATTGATGATATGTGGATGACAATAGGTGCAGAAACACTTGGTGAATTATTTGATTCATTTATATCAGAGCCATTAGGTTATGAAAGAATTCTCGATGCTTTACCAAGAGGAAAATTTGGTAGAGGTGGACAGAAAAAAGCAGGAGGTTTCGTTTATTCTGACACAGATTCTCCTGGTGATAAAATATCAAAAAGTTTTGCCCACTTTATAGAAGGTATTTCACCTGGTGCAGTTACCACTGGTAAAAAAATTATAGGCGGTATCGAGGGGGACTTAAAACCTGGTGGACAACCCTATAGTTTAAGAGACGAAGCCCTTGCACTATTTTCTGGTATTAGAATTATCAATGTCGATGCACCACGAACCATGAACTATAAAATTACCGACTATAGAAGAGACAAATTATCTGTAACTAAAGCAGAGAAGTTTTATAGCTTAGAAAATGCAATGGATAGAGGTGGGGATAATTTAGTTAAAGAATTTATAGATCTACAAGAAGAAATGTTTAGGACTCAACAAGGATTTTATTATGTTTTAAGAGATGCATCCGCTTTAGGTTTAACAAAACAGGACATTAGAAAACTTTTAAAACGTAGAGATATGAGCAACAGAGAAATTAATGCATTGTTTAATGCTAGATTCACACCATTTAAAGCATCTGATTCACTTATGAAAAAAAGAGTTAGAGATGCTAAAAGAGCATACCCAGAGGAAAATATTGAGTCATCGTTCTTTTATCCAAGAAGAGATTTCTTAAGAGTTATGAGAAGATATAGAAACAAATCATTACGATATAAAAAACCAGGTCCTTCACTTTTGGATAGAGTAGGAGATATATTTTCTTCACCTACTAGTAAAATTGAACCTAAACCTACAAACATTCAAACAAGTAGAGCACCAACACCACCACTACCACAGACACCAATGCCCGATAAAAAATTAGTAGCAAGTATGCCACAAATTAATCAACAAACTGGGTTGACACGAACACAGTCTGCTTTATTATCACCAAGCGAACAGGAAATTGCGAGAAGAACATGACACCAAAAACAACAAGAGAACATATCCTAAGTTTACATGGCCACGTGACTGGATTGAAGAAGGATATTGCCAATATCAAAACCAATCATTTAAAGCATATGAATAGTGAGATTAAAAACTTGGGTGGTAAAATAGATAAAATCTATTGGGTTCTTTTAGCGACAGTAGGGGCTGTTGCTTTTCAATTAATTAATGTTCTTTTACTGTGAAGGATAAAATAATCTCATTAGCAATTACTGCTATGTTGATGTTAGCTGGGTGGAATCTGCATGAAACCTATTTAATGTCAAAACAAATTGTTCAAATACAATCGGAGATGAAA
>Ga0208030_1001245_pt1 | contig 15161 bp, 19 predicted proteins | sample MalvirDeepMed_M9_FD_184246 | JGI IMG/M metagenome (GOLD analysis project Ga0208030, IMG submission 184246) | Marine viral communities from the Global Malaspina Expedition - Malaspina viral metaG DeepMed_M9 (SPAdes) (version 2) | ecosystem: Environmental > Aquatic > Marine > Oceanic | place...
AAATGAAATTATCACAGAATCAATGTGCAGAGCGTTTTTAATGTTTAAGAATTTAAATTCTGAATTATGGGAAAAACTTTTTGAGGAGTATTATGAATAAAGCGCAAAATTTGCTAGAAGCTCTGGGTGATCTAACTTGGGAGAATTATGTAGATATCGCTGACAGTGTAACCAAGTTTGATAAGCATGAGATTGATGTAGAGATGTCTCGCCAAGCATCTGTGTATTCTTATTATCAAGGTCTTCTTTCCGTATCGAAGAAATGCTTGGATGAGGCTAATTTGGAATTAATCAAATATACGGCTCAAACTCGAAAAGAGAAAAAGAGGTCTACACCATCGAAACAAACTGCTAAGGATTTGGACGATTTTGTTGAATCTAGTTCTGAATTTGCAGTATATACGGAAAAGGTAAATGAAGCTTATTTTAAGTATACCCTACTAAAGGGTCTAGTGTCGTCATTGGAGCATAAGAAGGATATGCTTGTACAGCTATCTTCCAATCGGCGCGCCGAGACAAATTTATATAGATAATCTAAAAAATTCGTGAACTACGTCTATAATATACCAACTGGCCCAACTAACCATAAGGAGGTTTAACATGGCTATTGACTTGAATGCTCTTAGAGCGAAGCACGCTGAACTCAGCACCCCAGGAGGAAACGCTAACAGCGATTTCCTGTCTAAGTTTGTCCAACTGCAAGATGGTACAAACGCTATTCGCATCCTTCCTGGTAAGGATGAGGATACACTATTCTATGCGGAGACCAAGATTCACCGCGTCCCCACTGGTGATGGACAAACAAAGAATATTCATTGCCGAAAGATTCATGGGGAACCATGTCCTTTGTGTGATATGTATTATGGTCTATGGAAGGAGCCTAACAAAGACGAAGATCTGGCTCGTCAAATCAAGCCTCGCGCTCGTTATTATCTGAACGTAGTGGATCGTGATAGTGGGGATGTAAAAATCCTTTCTATTGGTGTGATTCTTTTCAAGAAGATCATCGCTGCTATGCTGGATGAAGATTTCGGTGATATCACTGACCTTCAGAATGGTCACGATTTTAAGATTGTAAAGATCATGGAAGGGCAGTGGCCCAAGTATGATCAGTCGCAGCCTCGTCCCAAGTCTTCTGAGGCTGGGAATAAGGCAGAAGTTGCTGCATGGATGGATTCCCTCCACGATATTCATGCTCTTGTCAAGTTGGAGGATTATGAGGATGTGAGGGAATCTGCTCAAGGACTTCTTCCATCACCTGAAGGTAGCATGGAAAATCCCCAACCCTCCGAGGATGTTGCGGATGACGACTACCTAACAAAAATGCAAACGAGTTAGTTATGTTTAAACTTAAAAAGATGATGTGTATTTTGGTTCTGCTGACTGTAGTAGCAGTGCCCACATCTTGTGGGGTTATGGATTGGATTAACCAACAAGATATGGTTCTTACTACGCTTAGTCAAGTAGAAGTCGAGCATCGGGAGAAAGTAATTGTACTACCTGCTGATGAGATTCCTGTGGAGTATAGGGAATCGTGGAAGGATGAGGTAGTGGTGATGGCTCCTGAGGAGTCCCTTCTCCCTAATTCTTCTTTCGTCCCCGTATCTACTGAGTCTTCGGATTGGGACAACAATGCCCTTGTAAGTGTGGCTCAAACGGCTTTGAAGATAGGGAGTACCTTTATTCCCCAGCTTGCTGGTTTTGAGGCCCTACTGTTGCTATTGTTTAGGCGGAAGCGTAAGCACTACAAGAATGCTCTGGTTGCCATGGCTCCTACTGGAGAGGGTATGAACTTTGTTGAGGGTGCCAAGAGCATTGGCAAGGCCCTCGGTATGAGTCACTCTTCGGAAGGTTCTGAGGAAGTGTTTGAAGAGGAAGAAGCAGAGGAGTAATTCTCTGTAACGAGCTATAATAGGGGGACGGTGAAAGCCGTCCCCCTTTTTTTATAAACAAACTATCATGGCTAAAAAGAAACTTAAAATTTTATGTGCTCCTGCAAATGAAGGAGGGTGTGCTTACTATAGATTGATTGCTCCTATGAAAAAGTTAGAAGAACTTTATGGAGATCAAGTAGAGTTCAGGTATAATCTTAATCCTTTAGGAATAGAGGAAAGTGGGGAGAGGGTAGGAATGTGGAAAGAGGATTGGGATTTTGCTGATATAAAATGGGCTGATATTGTTTGGACTAATAACATTGCTAATTGGGGTGGTCCTTATACTGCTCGTATTGTAGGTAAAGCCAAGGAATTTGGAAAGTTTGTTCATTTTGATACAGATGACCTTCTCACAGATCTATATGAGGGGCATAGATTGTATGGAGTCTATAAGGAAAAGAATCTAGAGGATATTACAAAGTTTATCTATTCACATGCCGACTTAGTAACTGTTACTCAGAGAAAATTTGCTGAGAGAATTAAACCGTATTGTGGGGGTGTGTTAGCTGTAGTTAAAAATGCTATTGATTATAATTTACCTTGTTGGAATGTTCCTAAAACCTATCCTATAAGACGTAAGTTACTTCGAGTGGGCTGGGCTGGAGGTATTCATCATGAGGAGGATGTTAAAGAGTTTGCAGGTATACCTAATTTAGTGAATGGTAGAGTGGGGAGAGAAAATGTACATTGGGGATTTTATGGGGCTCCGATTGTTAATAAAGATGAGGATGGAAATATTAAAGAAGAGTGGCAACATGATGTGTGGAAGAATTATAAAAAGACCTTACTAGGAGGATTTAAGGGATCAGTAAATTGGCAAATTTATAATGCTTTATCCCCTGATTCTTATGGAGGTATTTATTCTAATTTTGATATCTCAATTGCTCCTCTCCAAATGAATAATTTTAACGATTCTAAATCGGAGATTAAGGTAGCGGAGTGTGGGAGGTACAAAGTCCCCCTTATTGCATCTGATGTGGGGTGTTATGATGAGACCATTATTAATGGTAAAACTGGATACCTTCTATCCCCTAGTGCTTCCAAAAAAGAGTGGGTTAGAATTCTAACTCATTGTCTTAAAAATCCCAAGCATGTAAGAGAGATGGGGGAGAATTTACATAAAGTAACCGAAGAGTATTTTAATTTAAATAAAGTAGTTCATCATAGACTTGAGTTGTATGAAGAAGCTATCGGGTTATTGCATGGGAGAAATCTTGAAACTCCTATTACTTATAATTCAGAGTGGACCTATGAGTGAGACTACTGTAGTAATTAAAACTATCGGGAGACCGACTCTCAAGGCTGCTATGCGCTCTGCTAAACGAGAGGGGTTTCGCCCTATTGTTGTGAGTGATGGGGCTAGAGTGAGCGCACAGGGGGCTCTCAAGTACGTCAAACTTGGTAAGAGGTGGGGATACTACGGAGGTATGGCAGCTAATGTAGGAGCAGCCCTTGCTGAGACTGAGTTCATTACTTTTTTAGATGATGATGATGAGTTTGCGGTGGGTGCTGGAGATATTATTAGAAGGAAACTTAAGGAAAGTCCAAATATTGATATATGGATTGCAGGTATTGAATTAGGTACCCCTGTAGATGTTTTTGATACGGGCTTAAAATGGATAAGAAAAGGTGGGGCACCTGAGGGAACATGGACTTCTATCAGAAGTGAGAGTCCAGGGACAGTACTAAAAAAAGAGTCTCTTACTTTAGGTATGTCCCCAGAGTTAGGACCTATAGCGGGGAACGTTTGTATGCCTACTTTTCGTACTTCTATTTTTAGTAAAGTTCCTTTTAAAGATTGTATTCCTGAGGAACAAGCATCAATGACAGATTTTTGGCATGTCGCGCATTGTTTGCAAGAGGGTTTTACTCTTGATTGGTTTAAAGAGGTTATTTATTTAGTAAGACCTATTGTGGGAGGACTCAATGGAGAAGGATTATGAGTAAAATTGCAATGGTTCTTCCCACTAGGAACAGGCCAGAAAAATTAACAAGATTTATAAACTCAGTATTTTCTACAGCAGAAGATCCTTCTAATGTTAAATTTTATTTTTATGTGGACAGTGATGATGTTGTTACTATGCCGTGTTTAGAAAAAGTAGCACAAACTTCTCTTTCTAAGTTTTTGGTCCATAGGGGGCCAAGAATTATGATGTCTCAAACTGCTAATATGCTTATTCCATCAATCGAGGAAGATATTTTTTTCTTAGGTGCAGATGATTTAGTATTTAAGACTCAGGGATGGGATACTTTAGTAATAGATTTTTTTGAAACCCATCAGGATAAAGTAGTATTAGCATACGGTAATGATTTATTTAACTCTTCTTTAGCTACTCATCCTATAATACACAGACGATGGGTTGAAGCGGTGGGGTATCTAACCCCTCCGTATTTTGAAGCAGACTTTGCAGATACATGGCTAACTGATTTGGCTCATAAGATAGGGGGAAGAATACAGCTTTTAGATTTTGTAAATGAACACATGCATTTCTATGCTAGAAAATCGGAACTGGATTCTACTTTTGCTGAAAATAGGCAAAGGTATGCGGAGCAAGATCCAGATTTAGTATACAGATGTTTAGATCCTGTGAGAGCTAGAGATGCCCAAAAATTATTGCAAGTTATAGGGAGAGTAAAAAATGCTTGATGTAATGTTTATTAGTCCAGGTAATGCTGATAAGGTATATCAGGATTTATCAAAAAAGTATACAACTATTGAGCCTCCAACATGGGCACTTTTGTTAGCTCAATCATGTAGATCAGTTGGATATAAGGTAAATATTTTAGATATTAATGCTGAAGGATTAACTGATAGGGAAGTTCATAATATAATAACCATACAAAAGCCTCGTTTAATTGTGTTTGTGGTGTATGGACAAAATGTTAATTCGGGAACTACGAGCATGAGTGGTGCGGTAAAAACTTCTACAGCATTGAAAAAATTAGGAGTTTCGTGCCCTATAAGTTTTGTGGGGTCTTATCCTCAGGCTCTTCCTAAAAAGTGTCTAGAAGATGAATCTTCTATTGATTTTGTATTTACTAATGAAGGAGTTTATGCTTTAAGAAATATATTATATCAGCCCCTTATTAATGAACAGATTTTTAAAAATATTAAAGGGATTGCATGGAGAAGTAAAGCTAAAGAATATTGGGAGAAAGATACAATAATTATTAATTCAGCAGAAAAAATTGTACCTCAAGAACGTATGGATGAAGATCTTCCTGGCTATGCTTGGGACTTACTTCCATACCACAAAAAACCTTTAGATTTGTATCGTGCTCCTATGTGGCACGCAGATTATAAGGAGGAAAATAGATCTCCTTACGCTGCTATTCAAACATCCTTGGGTTGTAAATTTAAATGCAATTTTTGTATGATTAATATTCTTAATAGGGATAATGAGGATGAAGTAGGAGTTGCATCAAATTATAGTGGAATGAGATATTGGTCTCCTGAGTTTATTATAAAAGAATTTGATAAACTTAATATTCTAGGAGTTAAGACTATTAAAATTACAGATGAGATGTTTCTTTTAAATAAGAAATACTATACTCCTTTATGTAATCTTCTTGCTGAAAAATCATATTCAAAAGATCTTTTAATGTGGGCATATTCTAGAATTGATACTGTAAGAGATCCAAAAGCGTTAGTACTTTTACGTAAAGCAGGTATTAGATGGTTAGCTTTAGGTATAGAAAGTGCTGATAAGATGGTAAGATTAGAAGTCTCTAAAGGTAAGTGGGAAGATGTTGATGTAAGTAAAGTGATTAAACAAGTTCATGAAGCTGGTATTAACGTAATGGGTAACTATATCTTTGGACTTCCTGGTGATACTGAGGAGAGTATGCAGAAAACTCTAGATTTTTCTAAGGAGTTAAATACTTTGGGATGGAATGCGTATGGAGCTATGGCTCTTCCAGGGAGTCAACTGTACCAGGATGCAGTTTTTCAAGGACGGGATCTTCCCGATAGTTATGAGGGGTATTCTTTCCTTGGTTATGATACGTTGCCAGTTTCGAATGGGGTACTATCTTCTCAAGAGATTTTACGGTTTAGAGATAAAGCATTTATAGAATATCATTCATCCCCTAAATTTCTCAAGATGGTGGAGAAAACATCAGGGAAGGTAGCAGTGGATGCTATTAAGCAAATGCTTAAAGTTAAATTAAAGAGAAAGATTTTAGAATCATGATTTCATTTTTGTTTTCATCTAGAAGGAAGGATAATTCTGACCATAATTTGTTAGGATTACTTCAATCTTTTTTACATTTTACTACTCCAGAGGAACGATCTCAGTGCGAATTTCTTATAAAATTTGATGAAGATGATGATGAGGTGCAAAATGAGATAAAGAAGTTTTTCGAAAAGGGGGATTTAGATTTTGTTGTTAAAACTTTTACTTGGGCACGAAATGGGGGAAGAAATTCTTTACATGAAGTGCAGTCCTTATTGTATGGTTATATAAATCCTCAATCAACCTGGATTCATGTTATTGCTGACGATTTTGTTTTTATTAGATCTAATTTTGTAACTGATATCTTGAATAGTGATAATAATTTTACTCTTATTGGGATAGAAGATAGAGGGTATGATCTTGCTCCGTGTTTTTCAAGAAAATTGTTAGACGCATGTTGCGGTTATTTTGGAACACAACCTAATGGGGATGGGTTCTCCTCAGGTATTAGAACTACTCTTTTGAAAAAATATGATATAGATATAGGATTAGAAATAAAACGATATTACAGTCGAAGTAGCTCTAACAGCGGTGAAGACTGGGAGGATAATCATAATAAAATAATGAAAAATTTTGATATGCTTAATAGAATTTATCAATTAATATCTAAAAATATATTTTTGTGTATGAAAGATAGCAAGAATGATCAGAGTATTCATTTGTACAAACCCGATGTTTATCCTGACTCTATGAAGCATAAAGGTTCTCTTTAATGATGTGTACTAAACAACAGCTTATAGACTTTGAAACAGATATTGCTAACTGTTTTAATAAAGGAATGATTAAAGCTCCTGTGCATCTATATGATGGTAATGAGGAGGAGATGATTGATATCTTTAAAGATATTAAAGAGGAAGATTGGGTTTTTTGCACATGGAGATCTCACTATCAATGTTTGTTAAAGGGAGTACCCCCAAGTAAATTGAAAGAGGATATACTGGCGGGGAAATCAATTACTTTATGTTATCCCGAGCAAAGAGTATATTCATCAGCTATAGTGACTGGATCTATTCCTATTGCTACAGGAGTAGCTTTTGATATAAAAAGAAAGGGGGGTTCTAATCATGTGTGGTGTTTTGTAGGGGATATGTCCGCAGAGACTGGTTCCTTTTGTGAAAATCATAAGTATGCAGTGAATCTAGATCTTCCCATAACTTATATCATTGAGGACAATGCTAAGTCTGTTTGTACAATGACTAGAGAAGTATGGAAGAGTGACGAACATCCTTATGCAAAGGAAGGAATTCCTAAAATAATCTATTATAAATATGAAACCAAGTATCCTCATGCAGGAGCAGGAAAAAGGATTCAATTCTAATGAAATACTTTGATGAGCTAAAAAGATCTATGGATTGGCTTGGAGATAAAGAAGATACATTCTTTCTCGGTCAAGCCGTGACATACGCAGGTACGGCAATGACTAACACTATCAAAGATATTAATAAGGCCAAGCTTTTAGAGATGCCTGTTAACGAAGATATGCAAATGGGTATTAGTACAGGGATGGCTCTCAATGGTACGGTCCCTATATCTTTTTTTCCTAGATGGAATTTTCTCATTCTTGCAGCTAATCAAGTAGTTAACCATCTCGATAAGATGTCTCTCATGTCAGAGGGAGGTTACCAGCCTAAAGTTATTGTAAGGACTGCTATTGGATCTCAGCGTCCTCTTCATCCCCAGCATCAACATGTGGGAGACTTCACAGGAGGTTTCAGGGCCATGTGTGATACCATAGAAGTAATACGGTTGGATGAGCCTAATCAAATTTTTAATTCTTACAAGAGGGCTTATGAAAGAGAAGATGGTAAATCAACTATCCTAGTGGAATGGGGGGATTATTATGGGGAAAAGTGATTATGATTTTTTGGTAGTGTATAATACTTGTGGGATTAAAAAGGATAATACTGATGCTTATATTACATCGTTAAGATTAATTCTTGATAGTAAAACTGACAATACGTTTAAGTTAGTTATGTCTTCATGTAAGAATTCTGACGACTGTGTGGGAGCAGTGGAAAAAGAGTTTGGAGAAAGTGTAGAGATAATAAGAGTGGCTACTCCTTACCCGGTAAATATTACCTATAATAATGCGTGCATTACAATGGTAAAAAAGTATGGAGAATTTAAGGGATTTTTATATGTGGATTCTGGGGTTAATTTTGTTGATAATAAGGCACTTGATTTAGCCTTCAAATCCTTTATTAAAAATGAATATATAATGATGAGTATTCAAGTTAATAACGATCATGGCTTTGAGTTTTCTAAAGGTGTCTCCCACCCTGTAAAGGATAAGGATGCTTTTGTTGGACTGGGGGGGTCCATTAATGGTCATGTAGATCTTTTTTCTTATAGTATTTATAAAAGATATAAAAGAGTTTGGCCTGATGTGTTTGCAGGTTTTTGTACTGAGTCTACCTTTTCATTTATAGCCGCCTCATTAGGAGGTAGATGGGCAATATTAAAAGATATAATATTAAGCCATAATACTAATATGGATGGTCGTTCCTCATGGAGAAATAGCGGTCACGGGGAGGATGGCCCTCACTGGGAAAATTTAATGTTTGGAAGAAAAGCTCAGACTTTTATAGACGACGAAGAAGCGCAGAAAGCCGGACTTGGATATGAGGAATGTCACAACGTTATGCCTCATAACGTAGAGGCATATCTTGAGGACCCTGTTGATGAGAGTGGACAAAGATTTGTATGTAAGGATCCAGATAGACTTGCTTCTCAAGTGGAAAAGTATTTTTATTTAACGGATTTAGACATAGATTATGGGAAGATTATTTGATTATGGAAATATGTAACGTAACTTTGCCCAAGGTTATTAAGAAGAAAAATAACCCTTTAATTAGTATAATTGTCCCTGTTAAACGTGTAGACACTCGTCCTAAAATGCTTGAAACTTGTGTCTCTAGTATTTTTACGAATGCAGAAGACCCTTATGGAATAGAATTATTTATAGGATTAGATGAATTTGATGAGGTAACTTTAAAATATGTTAGAGAGTCTGTACCAGAGCATATTAGGAAGTATCATATTGTAGTATTTTGGAGACCTCCTAGTGATAACTTTATTCAAAATTTTTATGAAAGTGGTTATCGAATGTCAAAGGGGGATCTTATTTGGTGCTTAGGGGAAGATGTAGAGATTTTAACTAAAAATTATGATACTATAATTAAAAAAAGAATACAGGATAGGGGGGAAAAATGTGTGATGCCCTACATCATAGTGGGAGGTCGGTTTATTAATGGTCTTCCAGATGGAAGAAATCAGTATTGTAATTTTCCTTTAATTTCTAGAAATTTTAAACATCATGATACGTTTCTTCCTACTACAATTCCTTCATGGGGGGTAGATGCTTATTTTGATGGAGTATTTAAGTGGATAGCTTTTATAGGTAAAAATCAAACTTTAGATTTAAGAGAAGAAATAAAATTACATCATAGAAGTCATCATTTTGGAGATTTTGAAAAAGATGAACTTTATGAGTTACAAGAAAAACGGGGAAATGGTCAAGAAGAAATTGCTGTGTCTGTCGAGATGCATAAAACTATATCTTATTTTTATAACTTATTCTTTACGGGACAGCAACCACCCACCACCACACGATATTCTATCCTCACTACAGAAAGTCCTCAGGGTATAGGTTTATGTAATATTCCTCAATTCAGCCTAACTGATGAAAATAAAAAGTATGTTCATGAGGTTGACCCTAGCTCAGGAATGGCTATATCCTAATCAGACTATTATAAAGGGCCAGAGAATAAGGATTATATATGAAAATTAATTTTGGGGAATTACGTTTAGGGCATATTACGAAGCAAAATCTTTTAGATTGCGTGAAGACAGATTGGGCTACGGCAGGCCCTAAGGTTAAGGAGTTTGAAACTAAGTGGGGTAAGCTGTTTGATTATAAATATAATAAAGCAGTAAGTTCTGGTACAGATGCTGTTATGAATATGATATCATCTGTTTATGAGTTTGGAGCTAAAAGAGGAGATGAGGTTATTGTCCCTGCGTTGAGCTTTATCGCTACCTCTAACGCAGTTCTTGCAGCAGGACTTACTCCAGTATTTGTAGATGTGGAGAAAGAGACTCTTAACATTGATCCTTCACAGATTGAAGCTGCTATTACGGATAGGACAGCAGCTATTTTGGTGGTACATACCATGGGACTTCCTTGTGATATGGAAGCCATCAATAAGATTGCAAAACGTCATGATCTTTTAGTTTTTGAGGATTGTTGTGAGGCTCATGGGGCTCAGTATAAAGGAAAATATATAGGTCATTTTAGTGACGGTGCTTGCTTTAGCTACTACACTGCTCATCTTATTAATTGTGGAGAAGGTGGAATGGTGTCTACTAACAATGAGAAGGTAGCTAAGTCTGTAGGTTGTACTAGAAATCATGGTAGAGAAGAGGGGTCTTTATACTTTGATCATATTCGTGTAGGATATAATTCTAAGATGAATGATTTGGAAGCATCAGTAGGGTTGGAGGGCATTTCTAACTTTTGGAAGACTTTTAAAACTAGACATCATTATTTAATGATACTGATGAGAATAACTGAACCTTATCAAAAGTTAGCTTGGTTTTCCATTCAACCTTCTGATACAGTTGTATGCCCGCATGGGTTTTCTATCACACTGAAAGATGATAGGAATGTGGAAGATCTGTGTCGCTTGTTAGAGGAAAAAGGAATTCAGTGGAAAAGAAATTTTGGGAGTATTCCCACTCAGCATAGAGCATTTGAATTTATGGGATATAATTTAGGAGATTTTCCTAATTCAGAGTATATTGGGGACTGTGGTATTCATATAGGGGTTCATCATTATCTTTCGCTAGCTGAGATTACTTATATTAGTGAAACACTAGAAGAATATTTTAAAGGAATTGATTAATGACTATTGAATCTAAGAGGCACTATTTACCAACGTTATCTGAATTAATGGACAGACTTTCTATTGTTCAATTAAAAGAAGTGTTCATTTCTGAGCATAAAGAAGAGTATGCTCAGGAGATTGAAGATATTTTACATGATATAGATATTATTTTATGCCAGGAGGAAGTAAAGCTTAATGCTGATGCGGTTCGTGCTATTGTAGTTTTGTCACAAATGAACCTTCACATTTGGCATAACGAATCTAATTATCGTAAGGGTATAAAAGATGGTAATAATTTAGAACTAACTCATGGCTTAAATGGAATTCGTAATACAGCTAAAAACAGAATCCAGGAGCAGGCTGGAGGAAGGAAGGATTACAAGATTGATTGTTTAGCTGCTGAATTTAAAGACTGGGACATAAGCTGGTGAATGCTCCACATATTTTAGTAATTGGTGAGAGTTGTATAGACAGATATATTTATGGGAAAGCTGAGAGGTTAGCTCCCGATACTCCCGCCCCAGTACTAATCCCTCTGTATACTACTAAAAATAAAGGGATGGCTGCAAACGTAGTTGAGAATTTAAAAAACTTGGGGGCACAAGTAGATTTAATTACTAATGAGAGTTCCTTAGTTAAAACTAGGTATGTTGATGATAAAACTAATCACATGTTTATGAGGTTAGATGAGGGGGAAGATGAGGTGGTTCCATGTGGGGTAGTATCTTCAATTGATTTTTCTAATTATGATGCTATAATTATTTCTGATTATTGTAAGGGATTTTTAACTGAGGAGGATATTGAATTAATGTGCAACGCCCATTCTAAAGTATTTGTAGATACCAAGAAGGTAGTAGGAGATTTTGTTAAAAATGCATTTATGATTAAAATAAATGAACAAGAATGGAAGAATACACAGAAATATGGAACCTATAAAGAGAGTGATAATATTGTTATTACTTTAGGAAATAAGGGATGTTCCTATCGAGGTCACACTTTCAGTGTAGATAATGTTCCTGTTAAAGATCAGTCAGGAGCGGGGGATACTTTCGTAGCTGGCTTATGCTATTCGTATGTAAAGCATAATGATATAAATGTAGCAATTAAGTTTGCTAATGAATGTGCGGGTAAAGTGGTGAGAACACGGGGAGTTAGTACAGTATGAAAATTTTAATTACAGGAGGAGCGGGTTACTTAGGTTCTGCATTGATAGCAAAGTTATTAGACAGAGGGGACCCAGTAGAGATTACTGTGGTAGATGATCTTTCATATGGTCAAATTAGCTTGCTGGAACATTGTCGTTATATAAAGTTTATTCGTAAAGATGTATATTATTTAACTCCTGAGGAAGTGTCAGGGTTTGATTATATAATTCCTTTAGCTGCTGTTGTTGGGGCTCCTGCTTGTAAGTTTAATGAGGAGCGGGCATGGAGAACTAATCATAAGGCTATAGCTAAGATGCTACAGCATTGTGGGGATGCTAAGGTGATTATACCTACTACTAATTCAGGTTATGGAGTGACCAAAGAGTATGATGGTGATTTACTTTATTGTACTGAGGAAACTAAACTCAATCCTATTTCTGTATATGGGGAGTCTAAGGTTGCTGCGGAAGAGGCAGTATTGGATTATGGAGGAATTTCTTTACGGCTAGCTACGGTATTCGGTCTATCCCCTAGGATGCGAATGGATCTTTTAGTTAATGATTTTGTATATAAGGCATGTAAAGATAAATATATAGTTTTATTTGAAAGTCATTTTAAGAGAAACTATATTCACATCCAAGATGTAGTAAATGCTTTTATTCATTGCATAGAGAATTATGAAGATATGAAGGGGCAAGTGTATAACGTGGGATTGTCATCAGCTAATTTGTCTAAGTTGGAGCTTTGCCAGAAAATACAAGAATATATTCCAGATTTTTATATTGAGGAATCGGACATCAATAAAGATCCAGATCAAAGAAATTATATAGTTTCCAATGATAAGATAGAAAAAACAGGATGGAAGCCCTATTATACCATATCGGACGGCATTAAAGAAATTATTAATGCGTACCCTATTATTGAAAAAAGTTTACAATCGTTTGGTAATCTATAATATGTTGTCTTGTTATGAATGTGAAAATAAAAAAGTTATGTTCCACTACCGTACCCACTAAAGCCACTTCGGGAGCCGCAGCCTATGATCTTTATGCAGCAGAAAATGCGTATATCGCTCCAGGTACAACGGTAGCAGTAGCTACGGGGGTAGCCATGGAAATCCCTGAAGGATGGAAGGGAGAAATTTATTCAAGAAGTGGACTAGCTAAACATGGAATTGTTGTTGCAAACGCTCCTGGTAAAATCGACAGTGATTATAGGGGGGAAATTTTTGTTTTGTTACACAACAATTTACTCCAGGATATTGCAGGGATTGAACGGGGGGATAGAATTGCTCAACTTGAAATCAATCCTATTCATGAAGTTACCTTTGAAGAGGTAGATCAGTTGTCAAATACTGATAGAGGGGAAAAGGGTTTTGGCTCGACGGGAACGTAAAAAGACTAAGCAAACCATTACGCTGTGTATGATTGTTAAAAATGAATCTACAGTTATTGCTAGATCTTTCGACTCAGTTAAAGATTTTGTAGATTACTTCTGTATTTGTGATACAGGTTCTTCCGATGGAACTCAGGACACTATAAGAAAATATCTCAGTGATAATAATTTATCTGGAGAAGTATATGATACTAAATGGGTAGATTTTGGGCATAATAGAACAGAGGCTTTTAATTTAGCCTCAGGGACTTCCGATTATATTATGACTCTAGATGCAGATGAGGTTTTTATTCCTTATGTGGGTAATAAGGTTGTTAAGAGTGGTAAGATTTCTACTCTTCCTGAGTTGAAGTCAGATAGTATTAAAGTTAAAACCGTGTGGAACGGTGGTTATGAATATTTTAGACTTCAATTTTTTAAAGATGGATTGGATTGGAGGTGGGAGCAGCCTGTTCATGAGTATTGTTGGAGTCCTAAATCTAAAACTAAGGATACATTAGACGATGTTTGTGTAGTCCCTACCCCTGATGGAGCTAGATCCCGAGATCCTCATAAGTATAAAAAAGATGCAATTATTTTTGAAACATATCTTTTAGATCACCCAGAAGATAGTAGATCTTGGTTTTATTTGGCTCAGTCTTACAGAGATTGTGGTAATTTGAAAAGGGCGTTAGAAGCTTTAGAAAAGGTTTTAGAATTAGGTGGATGGGATGAAGAAATTTTTGAAGCTAAGTTAAGAAAAGCACGTTTTATCGCAGCATTGGAAGGGATGGATAAAGCTATTCCCCATTACTTAGAAGCTTTTAACACACGGTCTAGCAGAGCGGAGCCTCTTTATGAATTATTAGCATATTTTAGAATGATGGATAAATTTGAGGTGGGGATTTTATTGGGGGAGACAGCTAATAGTATCCCATATCCTAAGGATCAATTATTTATCTCTAGGGCTGTTTATGAGTGGAAAATTAAAGATGAACTTTCGATTTGTTATTATTGGGTAGGAAAATACAAAGAATCTTTAAATTTGACACAGCAAATTTTAGATGAGAAAAGTGCTCTAATAGATGATGAAGCACTTGAAAGAATAAAAAGGAATCATCAATTTAGTAAGGATAAGTTATATGCACCTCCTGAACCCGAAGGACCTGTTGGACCAAGATAGCGACGGCTCTTACCCGATGATGTTAGCTAGGGAAGAGGCAAAAAAGTCAACCCGTAAATTTAAATTGGGGGCGACTATAATGAGACGTAATAAGGTTATTGCTACAGCATGTAATCTCCATAAGACCCATCCACATTTTGGATCAGGGGAATACAAAAGGTTACATGCGGAAGGCCATGCTATTTATAAAGCTATTCGTAGAGGGCTAAGTGTGGCTGGAGCTACAATTTATATTTATAGAAAAGGTGATAATTTAGCTAAACCTTGTCCTTGTTGCATGGGATTGATTCACAAATATGGTATAAAGGAAGTGATTTATAGTGGCAAATAAAAAGAGAGTTAGAGTGGAATATGTATGGTTAGATGGTAATGAACCTCTTCCAAAGTTAAGAAGTAAAACTAGA
>Ga0208030_1001251_pt1 | contig 15132 bp, 13 predicted proteins | sample MalvirDeepMed_M9_FD_184246 | JGI IMG/M metagenome (GOLD analysis project Ga0208030, IMG submission 184246) | Marine viral communities from the Global Malaspina Expedition - Malaspina viral metaG DeepMed_M9 (SPAdes) (version 2) | ecosystem: Environmental > Aquatic > Marine > Oceanic | place...
CTATTTTCTTATCTTGACTACACTTACTTCGTAATTGCTTCCTGTTTTTGGACCTAAATCGCATGAAACAAGCCTTAAAGCCAGCTGTCACAGAGGATAGTAAATAGCGTTAATTTGTCTTAAACTCATGTGAAATAGAATTCGTTGCAGTAGCCCATGCTGATCACCCACTACACCAACTCAATCGAACGCTAAATCTAGAAGATTTAAAAACACATCGACAAATTGTTGTAAGAGACTCTTCAGCTGAGCGAAAGGCGGATGTTGGTTGGTTAGGCGCTGAGCAACGCTGGACTGTTGGCCATGTTCGCACATCCCTTGATATCATCGCCCAAGGTCTCGGCTTTGCATGGCTTCCCATTGCCATCATTAAAGAGGAATTAGAGAATGGGATCTTGGTTCCTTTGCCATTAGATAACAACGCCGCATTGCGCAAAGCCCTACTCTACTTGTCATTTGAGGACGGTGATACTCTCGGTCCAGCCGCTAGAGCGTTTATTGGAGAATTGCGCTACCAAACAATGAACCTGCCCTCATCAGATTTCATGATTAGCGATTGCACCGAGCAAAACTTATAATTTCTACAGGAACTACATCAATAAACATAGAAGGCTACCCTCTCAGCGCGAGCAGACAGGCTTTGTGCGGATTTGGAATACAGTGGCCCATTCCCTGATGTAACATTCTGCCCAACGGGTGGCATTGGCCCTAACAATTACAATGACTATCTTGCACTAAACAACGTGAAGTGTGTGGGTGGTTCTTGGTTAGCACCAGATGATGCCATTGAAGCGGGTGATTGGGCACGTATTACGCAATTGGCTAAAGAAGCGGTTGCTGGTGCAAATCAATAAGCACGCTTTAGTCATTAGCTTAAAGAGAAAAAACCTGCTTTATGCAGGTTTTTTTATGTTCATAATTAGTATGTGTTGTTTAACAAAAAAACACATACTGTGCGGCTCAAATGTACGTAAAGCGGTCGCTGGAAGATTGAGATTCTAATGACGGCAATGAGTGAAAGCGGAAGTTCGGGGTAAACGCTTTTCATTGAAGCAGTCTGCAAAAAGGGATACACCTATATTGCTAGAAATGATGGATAGACACTGGGCGTCAACTCTCAGTGCCCACCTACATCCTCGTCTTTAAAAGTCGTTCTTAGCTTTTACACCCAGTACCTGACCATTGTTGGCTATCTTGAAAAAGACTTGCTTGGCAGCATCAGAATTTGAGGCACTTACCACATAGAACTCTTCTTCAACACTAACGACACTGAACTTTTCAGGCGTCAAGTCTTTCCACGATTCATCCAGTTTACCCACTTCAAAGCCAAAATCTTTGAAGGTCATTTGCGTCACAGATTTAGCTGCAATGCTGATGGCTTTCTGGCCGCTGATGACACCATGATCGCCATGTGCCAGAGCACTACCACTGATTAATGTGCAGCAAAGTACCACTGCTGATAACGTTTTTTTCATCATATTCTCCAATTTTAATAAGTTGATTTATTGCTTCAGACCAATTACTTGGTATTCGCCCTTTACCAAAAGCTGCACAGCAATAGGCTTGTCCGATTTGTTTTTCCAATACCAACCATGTGAACCGGCGAAAGGAGCAGTAAAGCTTCCTTTCATCTCATTGGATGTCGCTATGGTATAGCTCTCGAAATACCCGGTGGTATCGCCTTCCGGCTCACCATGTAAATCGAAATAAAGGGCTTCACCGTCGGTCAGCCATTCATAAGTCATTTTTGCATATTGCTGCATGGCAAATTTGTATTCGACACCGCGTCCGGCTGGCACGACGACTTCAATGGTCTTAAATTCCTGACTGCCTGAAGTATTGGTATCAGCATTGTTGGTAGAAACAACAACATCAGATTCATTCGCTTGTGCTAGGGTCGTCAGCCCTAGTTTTTGCCCGATTCCTGTTGGGTCGATGTTGTATTCCGCTGGAAGAATAAAAGTCACCAACGCAATTGCCGCCACAATTGTTGCGGTGATACTGGCTTTGACTAAGGTTTTTGTACTAACAGTGTGTTGCATAATATTCTCTTGTTATAAGTTTAATTAACGATGTAGCCGGTAAGCTGATATCCCATCAACATGACACCAGCACTCATCAGCGCCGTGTTGGTCACGGTAGAGAACCGCTGGAACGAAGGCAGTTTTCGCCAAGCGTTGATGGCGATCAGGATAAACACGAGTGCTGCAAACTGGCCCAGTTCAACTCCGATGTTAAAGGCAATCAGATTAGTAATAAGCCCCTCTTCCGGTAAATGGAATTCCTGTAATTTGGTTGCCAATCCAAAACCGTGAAATAAGCCAAAGATCAGTACCGCCCATTGCGTGTTGGGTTGCCAGTTAAAACAGCGTTTGAAACCACCTAAGTTATCAAAGCCTTTGTAAACGACAGATAAACCTATGACAGCGTCAATCAGATAGGCGTTAACCTGAATATCGCTCAGCACACCAAACAGTAAGGTTGTGCTGTGACCAATAGTAAACATGGTCACGTACAGCAGTACTTCCTTGCTGCGGTACAGAAAGAAGATCACACCCACCAAGAACAGCAAATGGTCATAGCCGGTGATCATATGCTTAGCCCCGATGTACAAAAACGGAATAAACTGCACACCTTGGTTTTGTTCCAGAAATGCGCGAGTATTATCGTCCACCCCATGTGCGAATACATCAATGCTGATCAAGGCTAATGCGCCCAGCAGCAGAGTTAAGCTGAGTTTAATAAGACTATTTGGCATCAGACGACTCCAATACTTCTGTGTCAGTCAAAAGTGACTCCTTTTCTTTGTGTAAAATGCGATATAAGGCCGGAATAACGAACAGGGTAAGCAAGGTGGATGAAATGATCCCGCCTATCACCACCGTAGCCAATGGACGCTGAACTTCAGAGCCAATGCCGGTATTGAGCGCCATCGGGATGAATCCCAGTGATGCCACCAATGCGGTCGTTAATACCGGGCGCAATCTCGTTAACGCACCGTCAAAAATGGCCTGATTCAGATTCACGCCTTCTTTGCGTAATTCACGGATAAAAGACACCATTACCAGACCATTCAAAATGGCGATACCAGACAAGGCGATAAAACCCACCGCCGCCGAGATGGAAAATGGGATATCACGCAATAAAAGCGCAGCAATTCCGCCCGTTAATGCCAGTGGCACTCCGGTAAAGATGATCATCGCGTCTTTAAACGAGTTCAGTGCTAAAATCAGCAAACCGATGATCATTAGCAAGGTAACCGGTACAACAATACTAAGGCGCTTGGAAGCCGACTGTAGCTTCTGGTAAGTGCCACCGTACTCTACCCAGTAACCTGCCGGAATTTCGACTTTTTCCGCCACAGCTTGCTGAATATCAGCCACAAAGCTACCTAAATCACGTCCACGCACATTGGCGGTGACCACCACCCGGCGTTTGCCATTTTCCCGGTTTATCTGGTTGGCCCCGGACACCAGCTCCAGCGACACCAATTCTTGTAGCGGAATGCTATGACCATCGGGCAACGTTATGGGTAGGTAATTAAGCGCATCAATATCCTGTCGGCGTGATTCGCCTAAGCGCACAACAATGTCTGAGCGAACATCGCCCTGATAAAACTTACCGGCAACTGTGCCGCCCATAGCGGTAGCTACCTGCGACTGCACATCACCAAGACTGATATCGTGCTGCATGAGTTTTTGATGGTCAGGCACAATATTCAGCATGGGTAAGCCGGTAGTCTGTTCAACCTGAATATCGGCAATGCCTTCTATCTGAGAAATAGCAGATTCAATTTCGGCGCCTAAACCTGTGAGAATATCAAAGTCGTCTCCAAATACCTTGATGGCCAGCTCAGCCCGAACGCCAGCCAGTAGCTCGTTAAAGCGCATCTGAATGGGTTGCAGAAATTCGTAGCGGTTGCCGGGTATGGGCGCAACCAGAGCTGCGAGCTCTTCGACAATTAGCTCTTTCGGCTTATCAGGATCAGGCCATTGCTCACGGGATTTTAAAATAATGAAGTTATCCGCCACACTGGGTGGAACGGCATCAGTAGCCACATCAGCGGTGCCGATTTTGGCAAACACTCGCTCTACTTCCGGCATCTGCTTAATTTTGTTTTCCAGCGTTTCCTGTAACGCAATAGCCTGACTCAGTGACGTACCCGGAATGCGCAGAGCGTGCATAGCAATATCCCCTTCATCCAGATTGGGGGCAAATTCGCTTCCTAGTCTGGTTGCCTGATAGCCAAATACCACCACCATTAGTGACGCAGCTAATACAACTATCCAACGGCCTTTCAGCACCCAGCTTAACGCAGGACGATATAAGACTCCGGCTCCACGAATCAGCGCACTGTGTTTTTCTTTGACTGGCTTTTTAAACAACAACGCAATGGTAGCGGGTACAAAGGTGACGGAGAGCAACATCGCACTTAATAAAGCGATGACAACAGTAATCGCCATAGGGTGGAACATTTTGCCTTCCACACCTTCCAGCGCAAAAATGGGCAGGTAAACGGCTGTGATGATAAACACACCAAACAAAGCCGGGCGGATCACTTCACGGGTAGCGTCAAACACCAACTCCATGCGCTCTCTAAGTGGTAATGGGGCGTGCTCTTGGTCCGAAGATGGAGCACTTTGGCTGAGCCTGCGCAAACAGTTCTCAACAATAATAATCGCACCATCAACCAACAAGCCGAAATCGAGTGCTCCAAGGCTCATCAGATTAGCACTTACGCGGGTCTGAACCATGCCGGTAATGGTCATTAACATGGCAAAGGGGATCACCAGCGCGGTTAAAAAGGCTGCCCGGAAGTTACCTAAAAGAACAAACAGCACCACAATAACTAGAAGCGCCCCTTCCAACAGGTTGGTTTGAACTGTCTGTAAGGTTTTATCTACAAGTTTAGTGCGGTCATAAACAGCGGTAGCCACAATGCCTTCGGGCAGACTAGCGTTGATTTCTTTCAGCTTCTCGCCGACGGTATGCGCCACGGTACGACTGTTCTCGCCAATCAACATGAACACGGTACTCATGACCACTTCGCGGCCATTTTGCGTTGCAGCACCGGTACGTAAACCCTGACCATTTTCAATATCCGCAACGTCCTTAATGGTCAGCGCAGAACCTTTAGTCGATTTCAGTGGAATACGGCCTATTGCCGCAATATCTTCGGCCTGTCCGGGTATTCTGAGCAGCCACTGCGCACCGTTTTGTTCAATAAAACCTGCGCCTTGATTCTGGTTGTTGCTGGCAATGGCATCGACCACATCCGCTTGGGTTAAACCAAATGCCAGCAGCTTTTCAGGTTTGAAGGCAATCAGTATTTCACGTTCAAACCCACCAATAGGGTTTACTTCCACTACACCCGGCACACGCATCAACTGTGGCCTGATAGTCCAGTCGTGAACTGTGCGTAAATCCATCGGTGTGATGGGCGAACCATCTGCATGGGTGGCATCAGGTTCGGCATCTACGGTGAACATGAATATTTCACCCAAGCCCGTAGCAATGGGGCCAAGCTGAGGCTCCAATCCTGTCGGCAGTTCAGAACGGGCGGCGGATAATCGTTCATTCACCAACTGGCGAGCAAAGTACACATCCGTCTCGTCACTGAATATGGCGACTACCTGAGATAACCCATAGCGCGAGACAGAGCGGGTATAGGTCAGCCCCGGCAAGCCTGCCAGAGCGGTTTCCAATGGAAATGTGACCCGTTGCTCTATCTCAAGCGGTGTATAACCTGCTGCTTCAGTGTTGATCATCACCTGTACATTGGTGATATCTGGCACCGCATCAATCGGCAACTTAGTGAAATTCCATATCCCCAGTCCGGCAACAGCCATTACCATCACCAACACAAGAAATTTTCGCTTTATCGAAAAGCGTAAAATCGATTCCAACATGATTTACGCTCCTAGTGGTCGTGTGATGCGCCCGACTTTTCAATGTCGGCTTTTAAGATGTAGCTGTTCTCGGTTACATACTCGGTGCCCGGATTCAATCCGCCGAGCACTTCAACCCATTCTCCGCCCTCACGTCCCAACTCCAGCATACGTACTTCATACTGTTCACCGACTTTGGCATAAACCACCGTAAAATCGCGAAAACCTTGTAAACCAACGCGCTTAACCGCCAGTGGTACGTCTATGGTAGCGACTTCAATATGCGCTCGAACGAAGCTGCCAGTGGTCAATTCACCCTTTTCGTTAGGTAAGGTTACCCACACGATGCGAGCCTGATCATACCGCACCTTTGGTTCGATAAACGAAATGGTGCCTTGGTAGTTTCTATCCACACCTTCAACCTGCAAGTTCACCACTGAACCTTTACGGACTTTTTGATAATCGCTTGGATAAACAGCCAGCTTTGCAATGTATTGGCTGCTATCTGTAATGCTCAGTAAGGTGCGGCTGGCAGTTTGTTCTCCCGCATTCGCAAACTGCTCTGTGATAACGCCATCCGACGGCGCTTTAACTTGATAAGGCTTCAGGCTCTCATTACTTTCTACCGTTAACAGCGTTTGCCCTTTCTTCACCTCTTCACCGAAACCCACATGCAATTTGGTAATTTCCCCATCAAATCGAGCCGAAACAGAACGTTGCGCCCCCACAGGCAGTGCCAACGTGCCGTAGGCAGGGATAGTTTGATGCAGGGTCGCAGGTCCTGCGATAGCCGTTTGAATATCCATTGCCTCTGCCACAGCTTGCTCAATAATGGTACGCCCTTCGAAGTTGTCATATTGCCAGCGGTAGGATTTACCCTGATGCTTAGCTTCGATGGTGACCACAAAAGAATGGGGTTCATAGATTTCCATGTCACCGCGCAGGAAATCACCTTGAACATAGAAATTAATGTCATCAACAACATTACCCAAGCGGGTCAATTTAACGTTCAAATCTACCGACTTTGGATCGATAGGTTGGCCTTCTTTGGTGAGCCAAACACGAAATTCAGGAGGAACGCCCGTTTCGAAAATTGACAACTCCAAAGCGAAATCACCATCACGTAACATACGTCCCCGATGTGGGCCTTTTTCTGGTTCAGGCTGTTCAGCAGCAGGCGCAGATGATGCCATTACCGGAAGGCTGACTAAGTCTAAGCTGAGGTTTAATAACATCGCCAAACTCAATGACGAAAGGATTTTATTGTTTTTCATAATTTGTCTCACTGAGATAGGGATGTACCGGTCAGGCGTTGAATTTCAATATGCTGCAAATGCAGGCTTTCAAACGCTTCAAGCAACTGTGTTTGTGCGCTAAGTAATTCTCGGCGCACGCCGCTGTATTGGTTGTAACTAAGTTGGCCTTTTTCAAAAGCATTATTTGCTTCAGATAAGGCAGTTTCCAACGTGGGCACAATGTCTGTTTGCACGGTGTGTATCACGTGCTGTGAATGCGCCATTTCCTGTAGCAATACATAAAGTTGTGCGTCCAATGATTGCATCAACGCACTTTGTTCGCTGGCTAATACATCCTGCTCTGCTTGCAGAGCTGCAATCATCCCGGCATTGCGGTTGCCATCGCCCCACGGAATGGAAATCCCGGCAACCAAACCAAAATCATCGGTCGCTTCATAGCGGCGTAGTCCGGCTGTGAACTGCCATTGGGGTTTAGCTTCTATTCGTGCCAGTTCCATTTGCGACTGGGCGATACGCTGGTCGCTAACGAACTGTTGTAAGCGAGGATTTTGCTTGAGCAGGGCCAGTTGGTTTTCAACCGATGGAACAGCCGGTACGCTGAGCAAATTGCCGTTCAGATGATAGTTCTGAGCAGGTTTACCCCACAGAGAGGCCAGTTGATACTGACTGGCCTTGAGTTCATGTTCTACGTCTTCTACGGCCAATTCCCGGCGTATCAGCTCTGCTTTTGCCAGTTGTACCTCAACACTTGAGCTCTTACCTGCTTTCACTCGCTTAGCTATCGCTTCTACCACTTCTTCTGCCTGAGTTGCGGCCATCTGATTTAGCTTAAGACGCTCTTGCTTAACCAGAATGTCGATATAGTGCTTGGCCACCAATGCAGACAAATCGAGTGCTTTAATCTGCTTTTCAAGTACCAGTTTTGTGGCTTCGCTTTTTGCGGCATTCACCCTGCTATCGATTTGTTCCTGCTGTAACAACCACGAATACGTCAGTGTTGATTGCGTGCTTTTTAGCGCACTATGTTCACCCGTACCCATCGCATCTTCAATCATCAGCCCAATTTGGGGACGTTCACCGACACCAGCTTGTTGAATACGCCCCTGCCAAACCTGCTCCTGTGACAGTAAAGCCTTCAATTCTGGGTGATAATTTAAGGTCATCATCACGGCTTCAGGTAGGCTGATAACCTGAGAAGTTTCCTCTGATGCGGCTGTCGCTGATAAGAGTAAACCAACTCCGGCAAGTACAGCAGAAAACCGATAGCCAATCGGTTTTTTAGTCTTGCGTTTACAAAGAATTTCTTTCATTCCCAGTCCTTACTTAATGGGTGAAAAAGGTTTCGATAATGTGGTGGAGACTATCAACCGTAGAAGCGGTTAACAGAGGCGCAGAAGCAAACAATATGATTGCAAAGCCCATTGCTAGTCGGGACGAAGACATCACCGGGCTAATAAGGCTTTGCACGCGCACACTGGTTTGATCATTACCGAAATAGCTCGTTTGCAAGCCATCGCAGCCCATGTTGTTGTGCATGGAGTCTACACTTCGCTGCATGCGTGCGACATTAATCAAGGTTTGAGCAACATCTAAGTTGTCATATTCCTTGGTCACCGCACTATCTGCCATCTGCTCGGTCAATAAAGTAAATTGCTTGATAAGTTCACGCGTCGCAGTAATAGGGAAAAAAGCCGCAAATGTCGCAAAGACAACTTTGAATAAAGGATCGCGCGATTCAACATGCGCTATTTCATGGCGGACGATGATATCCAACTCCTGCTCATTAACCCGTTCTTTGAGCGCGGTTGTAACATAGATTTTCGGAGACAGCAGCCCTGTGGTAAAGGCTGCCGGTATTGGCAGCGGTAACGAATAATACCCCTGCTTACCGTTGATATGCTGTAATTTGATATCAGATAAGCCAATCAAATCTGCCATCGATGATGCTTGCTTTCTACGAATATAAACGGTTCTTGTCACTGACCAGAGCAAATATGCAGAGGCCGATAACAAGGTAACAGCATGCCAACTGGTGAAACTAAAAATATCGACGTGGTGCCAGTGCGCAAAGTCGTTTAGCAAAGCCGCGGGGAATATGTCTTGCTGCCTCGGCCAGAAAAATCCTACGCAACTGATTGCGATCCACCACGGCGCAGTCACTAATGACCACAAGATGACTTTGCGAATCCCAAAGGTGAATTGTGCTATTCGGTGAAGAGTGAATGGTGAAATAACGGCAATGAAAACCACACTGATAGCAAATACCAGCACAGCAATGCTCAGTAAATTCAGTGTTATTGCCATATTTCCCACCAACATGTTCGTTAGTTCCCTTTGCGCAACTTGCGTTGTTGTTCTATCAACTGTTCCAGCTTATCAAGTTGGGCATCATCCAGATTGGCAGAAGCTGAGCTGAATGCTGCAATCAAGCTATGCTCACCGTCTTCAACAAAATCGCTGGTCACGTTGGTGATAAGCGTCGCTATCAATGCTTCCCTGTCTACTTTTGCTCGGTAACAATAGGCGTGCCCCTGTTTGGTTCGGCTCAACAAACCTTTTTTAAACAAGCGATCCAAGGTGCTCTGAATGGTATTGAGTGAATTCCCACGAGACTGCCCAAGCACGGCATGTACTTGTTTCGCGTCAGCTTCAGACGCATTCCACAGATACTGCAAAACCTGTTTTTCTAATTCACCTAACTGCATAACACTATTCTCTTCCAATAATAGTGTTATAGTTACAAAAAAAAAACCGATAGGCAATCGGTTTTTTGAGGTGGAGGTAATATGGGTTGGTTAATTACAAAGTATTTAGTGACTGCGGCAGTCGTCGTCGCTGCTTCTGAAGTTGCAAAGCGCAGTGATAAGCTAGGCGCACTTATTGTGGCACTCCCGATGGTAACCATTCTAGCCATGATCTGGCTGTACGTTGAAAAGCAACCGATGGAAAAGATAGCCAACCATGCTTGGTATACTTTCTGGTACGTTGTACCTACATTACCAATGTTTCTGATCTTTCCATCACTTCTTCATCGCTTTGGCTTTTGGCCGGCATTAGCGATGAGTGCTGGGATAACAGTGGTGTGTTTTGGGGTATTTGCACTTGTTCTCAAGCTAATTGGAATCAATCTGATATCTTAACTTACTAAATAGATTGGCATTTTCTTAACATTTTTGAATGTCCGATTTTGACACAAATCGGTGGTTCGACATCTCGACATTGACCGTCTGCTATTTGTCTTCAGCAGACCTTCGCACCAGCAACAGTGAAGGTCTGCAATTCGCTCATTGCAGAACTTGAGTTATCTTTTCGCCAACTTCCGCTTCACGTACGGTTCAGTCCCACAGCGTAAGGGGCATCTTGAGACAGGGAGCGGTCATTGGCTCTCGCCACGTTAATCAGAACGCACCACTCATGTTTAGCAAGTAGACCTTATGTTCTTCGCTTAACGGCTTTATCAGCTCGCAACGTTCGGGATAATTAGTAATAGCATTTATGTATCCCCAGCGTTTATGACCTTCAGCTAGATGATAGGGGCCTATGTAATTTTCGCCGCAATGATCACAATACTCTTGGGCATTTTTAAAAATTATAATCGGGCTTGGGAATGTTCCTGTATTACGTAACGATAATGCAGGCTCAGACTCTCTTACGCATTGATCACGAAATATGTGATAACCAACATCGATAACATGTTCCTTTTTACGGGGAAACAATTCAACTTCCAGAATTTCCTCTGTCGTGAACATCGCTTCTTCAAAGCTCCATTGTGACAAATCATGATGTCCAAACCTACTGATAAAGTTGTCATGTCTGTACAACCACTCAGAAACTACTTCCTTCGGAAAGCCTATCAAGTGAGGCTCTACGCGATGATAATAAACGTCAAACGGTTCGTCATAATCTATTTTGCTAATGACTTCTAACAATCCTTCATCAAACGGTTGTGGTTGCGGCATGCGACTACCTATAGCAAAAACTCACTGAAGTCAGAGTAAACTTTCTTCAAAATTGGTCTGAAAAAAACGAGTTACGGTTTAATGTACGTTTCGGCTCAACGTTATCGTGGGCGCCTTAGAGACAAGGAGCAGACTGCCAGATATAGCTCGTTTCTGCCCCACGATGAGTTAATGTAAATACTCTAATAATGGCGCCTTTGAGCGAGTTTTTGAAACGTTCCGACTAATTCGTCAACACTTGTTTTTTCTCTAAAGCAAACACTCTGCCAACTCATATATGTCCCCAAAAACTAATCTGGGAATGTATTATTGTGAAAAGTTAAATTCTTAGCCGATAGAATAAATTACTTCAAAATGTAATGTTATTACAACTTATGCGGTATTTCGATTTCTATTTCACTAAGAAAACTTAAGAGGCAATAACGCATTGTCCTTTCGAGCCCTACTAATGTAGGAGCTTTAGCAAGTATTTTTGCATACTCCTTGTCTTCCTCGACGGGTTTTCCTAATTGTAAATCACTTAGGTCTGCCCTAGCTTCAATCCGTCGTCCAAATGAAACCCCTGTATGGACATATTTACTTCTTAAGTCATAAGCTGCCGCAATGCTTGATTCGAAGTTTTCTTTAGTAAAAATGCTAAAGTTTCGCTCACTTTCCGACGAAATATAAAAATCATCATTAATTAGTCGATAAATAGTTTTTACAAACTTTTGCTTTATTGAAAGCATTCTACTGAGCACTTGGTTTGCTAATTTATCTCCATTTTCTAACCCGTTTCTTATTTGGGATAATGTTTCTTGCATTTTTTCATCAATCAAATCTTCCTTTTCGTAATGATAGTAACCACTAAGTAACTCTCCTACCGTTATAAGATTTAAATAAGCGGTCTCAGGGTCTTTTTCAAAGGATTGAAGCGCTTGGTAGTAAAACTTACACCCTGATTGAAAAGTTGAATGAAACTTATTGTCTATGCTTTCATCCGAAAACAATCGCTCAATCAAATTGAAATGAGTAATGTTTAACGGAATGCAGAATGACTTTCTTACTTTATGCGAGTTAATCGGCAATCGGTGATTACATAAAGTGTTGTATTGGTTAAGTTCGGGGGTTACATACATTCCACTACTTTCTGTTAAACCATGAAAATCAAACCTTTTCCCAAAAAGAACGGATAAATGAGAACAAAGTAAGTTGCCCACATAACCATAAGTTGGTTTCACACCCCCAGCTTTTTTATCGTATGCTTCTGTTCTAAAAGCCGCTACATACGCATTTCTAGATGCTGGACTTTCTTCAAACCTTGAAATTGTAGAGCTATTTAGCTGAGGGCATGCATAACCAATATATAAATAATCATTGCCATATTCTCCAACCATTCTGCTCGTTGTTGAAATTAAAGCTTTATGAACCGTAGGATCTGGCTTTAAAGAGTTCATTGTTTGTTCCATTTGTGTAAATCGTATACTTACCCTGTTAAGCTTCAATAATCTAGCACAGTATGCCTTTACTTTCGTGAGTTGGTTAACGCATAGAGAGCCAATCCGAACGGCTCAAAGTGGCACAAAGCGATTCTGTCTTAATTGCTAATTACCAAGGGCAAATTGCCGGGAATATTTAGCCGTGTGAAAACGTAACGGCTTCATAAACTACTCATTACACTATTGTACCCACAAGCTGAAAGTTGTCTATTTACTACGCGTTTTTGTTTGGCGAAAATGCCAACCCATATGCCTTTAGAACACTTTCAAACTTCCTGAGATAGTCGCATCGATACGCATTATTCGGCGGCATCCATTCAGTCGGACCTTTCGCCCCTTTGGAACGATTTGCAGACAAGCTTACTGCGATTGTATTTAAAGGGTCGTTAGCAAACTTTGCCTTCCGCTCTACTGGCCAGTCATGTGCGCCGTGTTCGTAAGCCCACTTCAGAGGGACCACGTGATCTATATCAAGCATATCGTCATCATAAAAGGTATCGCCGGTATATGGGTCATACCAGGTTCTGAGGTTACATAACAACTCGTATCGTCGCTAAACGTTACCTCTGAAACCGATTGGGAAATTAACACCTCTGCGCGTGTATCTTGGCAGTCTCCGTCTTCATCCAGCCAATGAGGAAATGCTCGTCTATCGTACCCAGTATTTTGCTCACCAGATGAAGTCGATTTATACCCCTTGTAGAGACGACCGCCTTGTTCTATGCATGCTTGAATTGACGCATAAGCTTTGAACTTTTTAAGGCTCTTGTACCACCGGCTTTTCTCATCGTGGCAGATACCTGAGCTAGACTGTTTAACTGCGTTTATTTCTGCGCGGCTAACGTCACTGTATGTATTAATCAAAAAGAAAAAAACGACAGAAAGAGTCATCATGGCCTTTCGAGTAGATAGGTTCAACATTTACTAGCACCTTCAAAGAAGAGATCGTCAAGCGAGGCAACCCTAAAGCACCCTAGGAGCGCACCTGAGAGCACCTTACGCCAAATACTAACCATATTGATAAATTAAGAAAAATCCTCTTAGGGGGAAGTTCTGCTCGTTTTAAGCGTGATATTCTGAGCGCAAGGGCCCTTTAAGAAATTTTATAACGATTACCCGTGTAACTATAAGGACTCTATCGGCATGGCGTTTTTTTAAGAAGCCATACCCACCAGCGAATCCCCTTATACCTAGGACTTTCTATTTTCTGCCCACTCTTATGAAGGTACTGTTTGCAGCCCTGAGATAACCCTTTTGCGCTCTTTCTGCTGTTTCGGAGACTTTAACCTGAACAACAGTTCCGGCTTCTACATTATCGAGTGCTGATTTGTTGCATGCAATATTCATCACCCTCTTAAAAGGCTCTGCCCTAATAGTTTTAAGTCTTTTCCTATCTCCTTGCTTATATACGATTGCGTCTACCGTAACCCTGTCTCTATCGCTGCGACTATTGTTCTCTTGTACTTTACGTTTTTGCTTAAAAACGCATGACAACAAAATACCGCTTTCTAATTCTCTAAAATCATAATCTCGCTCAGAAGCGATATAATCTGCCTTAGTGTTAAGTTCTGGCTTGTAAAACTTTATCGCGGAGCTTTCTTTCTTTTTCGCACAGGTTTCGTTGGACGCGGTTGCTAGTATGTAGTGTTTAAAACCTTGTGGGAAAGCCCGTATGGCCTCTTTAAAAGCATTTTTGTAATTCCTATCATCTTTTTGGAGCGCACTTCTTTCGTGCTCTTTCCATCGTCTTACGGGATCTTCTGTATAACCTATGTAAAGCCCGCGGAGACACTTGTGTGCATAAATCACATAATTAGCATTTTTCACCGACTCAGGGGTAAGCCCGTTAGCTAGGTAGAACCTGATTTCTGTCGACAAAAGAAATATCCTTATAAACATTAAGTCGTTTATTAATCCTATTCTGAATACATAATCTCGTCAATTTAAGTGCGCTTTTCACTCTTTGGCATAATTATCACAAGGCAATTGTACGCCGCGAGTTCTTGAGTAAATAATGTCTTTTAGGGATAACTCACCTTGTATTATTTTTCTAATTGATAAACCAAAAAGGCGACTCTTCTCGTTTCCAAATTGGATAGACTTAGTAGAAAAGTGTCTTTTATCGCATCTCTCTTAGAAGATCGAGACCTAAAGTTTAAAGTCGCATCCATGCCAAATGCAGACAAATTTCAACTTCACATCTACGCGGCCTTAGCCGAGCAGGAGCGCGATTTTATTAGCATGCGAACGAAGGCCGCCCTAGCGGCGAAAAAAGCAGCTGGCTTTCAACTAGGGGGGATCAGAGACAAAACAAATAGACGGAACGAGGCTGTTCGCAATTTAGCTAACGAGTACGCACAAGAAATGTGGCTAACTATCAAACCAATGAGAAGCGCCAAACTTTCTTTTAGGGAGATAGCGAAGCGCGAATTCAACTCCGAAGTGCACCACTCTCTAAATTAGGCAGCCTTGCGTAATTCATTGAATATCGCGACAGGTTGCCTGAAGCCGAGACACTTTCTCGGCCTGGCATTTAGTGCCCGTTCAATCT